>SAMEA3387506__coassemble_849_pt1 | contig 36564 bp, 33 predicted proteins | sample SAMEA3387506__metabat2_low_PE_002 | metagenome-assembled genome bin SAMEA3387506 (sample SAMEA3387506) | Felis catus | biome: Faeces | place: United Kingdom | collected 2012
TCGTTCACGGCAAGTGCCTTTTTGCTCACTTCGATGCATTGCTTGAAATCACCCATATTCAGGAGAATGGTTCCCTTGGTAAAGAGATAGATATCATTGTCGGGAGCTATCGCCAGCGCCTTATCTGCTACAGCGAGTGCAGAATCGAGTTGGTTTTCCTGCGAATAATACTCTACCAGACGCGGGAAAAAGAACGGGAATTTCGGATCTCGTTCAAAACCTTCCTTCAAGGTCGAGAGATAGCGCGCAGTATCCTTCTCCAGTTTGTAAGTCTCAGCCAGATACTGTAACATATAGTTATAATGAGCCGTATCTTTCAGCGCCTCATAAGAATGATGAAGCGTAGCTTTGGTATCTTGCATCTTATATCCGGCATAAACAGCCCAATAAGCTGCCGAAGAAAGATATTTGTCTTTCTGGGCATACTTATAAGATTGGAACATCGGTGCAGTACTGCACTCTATGTACTGGTCAAAGAACTGATAAGCCTCCTTGTATTTCTGTTTCCTGATAAACCAGGTTCCTCCGTTATAGAGATTCGGACGTATCCTGTTCAAATATTCAGAATGAGACTTGCGGAAATCAAACTCACATTTTCCTTTTTTGTTAGGAATCATCTCAACGGAATCAAGTCCTTGGGCTATAACGAAGAGCTGTCGGGTTGCATTGAAGAGCTGGGCTGTATCATACGCCTGTTTGAGGTAGAGTTTCTCATTACCCTGTTCATACTGCTTCTTCACAGCATCAAAGAGAATATTCCAAATTTTCTTGTTATTCCGGTTGGCAGAATCCGTCAGGAGTTTGCGCATACTGGATTCGGCCTTCACCAAATCCTTGCCAGCCTTTACCAGATCTTTGGCTGCAGAAATCTCCTTCTTCTGTGCCTGCAACCCTAATGGCGCCAACAGAAGAAAAGCTATCTGTAAAACCCATAAGTTTCTGTATATCTGTATTTTCATATTAATCTCCTAAATTAAAACTTTCATTTGTTTCCATACTCATAATAATACCAGTAGGTATTTCCATAAGTATCCCGAAGAGCATTCTGCTTTTCTGTCTCATTAGCATATTTGTGATCCATCTGCTGGAAATCCTCAAAGTCTGTATCCATCACATTATCGTGATAAACGATACTTGGATTACTGCGGCGATGCGTATAAAGAACCAACGCTTCCTTATAATGAACAGGCAGTTTGCCCGAAGTTACTTTGTAATGTTTCTGCACCTCTGCTACGAACTTGTCTAGTTGCTTGTCCAGCAAGAGTGCACAAAGCTGATAGTCAACAGGCAGACGATACTTGAGATGATGTTTAACCATCCATGCCGAAGGTTTCTGCATCCATTTTGGCGCCTTCCACATCATAGCCTTCACGGTTACGCTATCCGGCATCATCGCCTTACTTCCACCTACCAGCGGATAAGTAAAGAGACGGCTGCCCAGCTCGCCTGTTTCGTTGAGACAGGCTATACGGAGCATTGTCAGCGAAGAATCTGTTTTCAGAGATTTTTCACCTACTTCCAAAGCTTTTTCATACTGTTTTTCTTTCATCAGATGTTCCATGCGCATACGTTCATGAAACAGCCGATCATTGCTAGCAACAAAGTTGACAAGCAATATCATCACCAGCATCTGGAGCAGATTCACCCACATATAGCGGGAGAACCAGCCGTTGCTGTGAGGCTCTGTTTCTATCGGCTCCAACTGGCGGGCTATCCATATCAATCCGCCCCATAGAATCAGACAGAGTGGCAAGATAATCCACCACGCCCCCAGCGAATGATAACGGTCGATATCAACGGGGATATCGGTAATCATCGTCAGGATGAGGAACGAAGGGAAATAAGTAAGCCCGTGGAAACGGCGTTTCACACGGGTTACTGCGTACACTCCCACTTGCAGCAGATAGAGTACGAGCGTGATAAGCAGTGGAGCCAGCGTGTAACTGTAGTTGGTCAAACCGCCTGAGAAAACATGCTGAGCCACTGCCAGTACGTCTGCCTGGTAAAATGCCAGGTAGACGTAGGTAAATGTGATAAAGATGATAGCACAGGCGATTTGCATCTTCGCAGTACTACTCCTTTTATTTTTCATAAATCAATCTATTAATTTTTCTTCAGCACCAAAGCTGTACGAGCTGGCAGATAAAGTTTCAGCCACTCCTTACGGTCTTTCACATAAAGTGGATCGTAATTAGTCAGATGCGTCATCGTGTCATCATTCAAGCCATTACCGCCGAAATCCTTGCTGTCAGAATCAAGCACTACGCTGTAGGAACCGGTTGGAACCAGGAAGCCATAGTCGGTGAAAGAGCGGGTTGGCGAGAAGTTAAACACGAAGAGCAGATCGCCACGCATAAAGGCGAGAACCTGATCGCCATCATTATGCCAGATTTCTACAACTGGTGTCTTGTTAAAATTCTTTTCGCTTGTAATCGTCTTGAGCATTTCTCGGTCGAAATCTCCAAGATAGTGGTAGCAGAGTTCATGATTATCTACCAGATTCCACTGTCTGCGGGCGTATTTATGGCTCCAGCCATTACCCTCGCGAGGGAAATCAATCCACTCTGGGTGACCGAACTCATTACCCATGAAGTTGAGATAACCGCCATTGATTGTAGAGGCGGTAACCAGACGGATCATCTTATGCAGAGCAATACCACGATGAGCCATTTCGTTTTCATCGCCCTTCTTGAAATGCCAGTACATATCGGCATCAATCAGACGGAAGATGATGGTTTTATCGCCCACCAATGCCTGGTCATGACTCTCACAATAAGAGATGGTTTTCTCATCCGAACGGCGGTTCTTTACCTCCCAGAAGATGCTGGATGGTTTCCAGTCTTCATCCTTCAGTTCCTTGATGGTCTTGATCCAATAATCTGGAATATTCATCGCCATGCGATAGTCAAAACCATAACCGCCATCCTCAAACTTGGCAGCCAGGCCCGGCATTCCGCTCACCTCTTCGGCAATCGTAATGGCATGCTTGTTAACCTCGTGAATCAGACAGTTGGCAAGAGTAAGATAGCAGATGGCATTATCATCCTCGTGACCATTGAAATAATCGCCGTAGTTGCAGAATGCCTCACCCAGACCATGACTGTAATAGAGCATGGATGTTACACCATCAAAACGGAATCCGTCGAAATGGAACTCATTGAGCCAATACTTGCAGTTGCTCAACAGGAAGTGGATGACTTCATCCTTTCCATAGTCGAAGCAGAGACTGTCCCAAGCCGGATGCTCATGACGGTCGCCAGGATAGAAATACTGGTTAGGATCGCCAGCGAGATTACCCAGTCCTTCCACCTCATTCTTTACGGCATGAGAGTGAACGATGTCCATGATGACGGCAATACCATTCTGGTGAGCTGTATCAATGAGATTCTTCAACTCTTCAGGAGTTCCGAAGCGGCTACTTGCAGCAAAGAAACTGCTTACATGATAGCCGAAGGAGCCATAATACGGATGCTCCTGGATAGCCATAATCTGAATGCAGTTGTAACCATCCTTGATGATACGTGGCAACACATTCTCCTTAAATTCTGTGTAAGTGCCAACCTTCTCAGCATCCTGTGCCATACCGATATGGCATTCATAGATGAGCAGAGGTGCCACATTTGGTCTGAAGGTTTTCTTCTTCCATTTATATGGTTCCGGATTCCAAACCTGAGCAGAGAAAATCTTGGTCTGGTCGTCCTGTACTACGCGCTGTGCCCATGCAGGAATACGCTCGCCTTCACCACCTTCCCAATGAACTTTCATCTTGAAGAGATCGCCATGTTTCATCGCTTTCTCCGGAAGTTTGAGTTCCCAGTTTCCGGTATTCTTTACTCTTTTAGCACGATACTTTTCGGTTTCCTGCCAGTTGTTGAAGTCACCTATCAGATAGATGTCTGTAGCATTAGGTGCCCACTCACGGAACACCCATCCACGGGCAGTCTTATGCAGTCCGAAATACTCGTATCCATTGGCAAAATCGCTCAATGTCTGTTTGCCGTTATTAGTCAGCTGACCGAGTTTCCAGAGTGCATGGTCGTGTCGGCCCTTGATGGCATCCTCATAGTCTGCCAGATATGGGTCGTTCTTCACGAGTCCGATATGCTTTACCACAGCCTTCGCTGCCTTTTTTGCAACTGGTTTCTTTGCAGTTGCCTTTTTAGTTGCAGCCTTCTGGGCTGTAGTTTTCTTTTCTGTTGCCATATATCATGATTTTAGATGGTTACTCTATATTATTCTTCTTTAATTTTATCTTGAAGATCTCTTCTTTAATTCTTAATCTTGAAGATAGCCTTGTGGATATCACCACTACCGATGCATGGCTGATGACCATCTTGTGGCCAGAAGATAGCAAACTGACCTGGCTTGCAGGTAACGAGCGTCTGCGCTTTCACACCAGGATACTTGGTTACATCCTTAGCCTCGTTATATTCCACTTCAGGAAGATCAGCAAGAGGAGTATAGCCATAAGTCTCCTCGTTGTCAAGAGGAATCTGAATATCAATCATCTTGCGATGTGTTTCAAAAACAGCATCTTCCTCGCTTTTTCCGTGAGCTGTCGTTATGTTAACAAAGAGGTTACCCTCCTTGATAAAATGCTTACCGTCCTCCAATTTAGAGAGGTCATTATCTTTGATAAACTTCACTACATCAGCGAAGAGCGGATTGAGAGAAACATATTTCTCCAGATTGTCTAAAGTATCTACTACCATAATTATAGTTAAGCTTTGAGATTTGAACATTTACTTTTAACTTTGAGACTTGAAAACAGAACATTGAACATTCAATATTCAACATTATAATATGTTCTTTTTCTCATTATTTAAAATATAAAGGTTCTCTATCTCGTTATTTATAATTTCTTTGTATTTTTCTAATTTTCTGAAGAGATTAGTCTTCAAATCGTTTGCCGTTTTCGTAGGCTCCCTTGGCTGTAACCTGTCCGTTGCGGTCTTTTTCTACAAATCTTCCGTCACGCACATCGTTACGGTAGGTTCCTTCGAAACGCTTACCGTTTTTATCTTCTTCTATGCAAGGTCCCTGGCGCTTACCTTTGTGATAGGCACCCTTGAATCTTCTGCCATCAGCATAATGAATCACGACATTACCATCTACCAGACCGTTTTTGAACTCACCTTCAAACACGTCACCGTTCTTCTTGGTCAGTTTGCCCCTGCCGTTCTGCAGATCATCCATCCAGTCGCCTACATAGATATCGCCATTCTTCCAGATGAAGGTACCCTGACCGGTACGCAGACCATCCTTAAACTGTCCGTTATACTTGTCGCCCTTTGCAGAGCGGAAGATGCCTATACCCGTGCGTTCTCCCTGCACATAATCGCCTTCATAAATGTCGCCATTATGAAATTTATAGATACCCTTTCCGTCCTGGATATCATCCTTCCAGTCGCCGATATACACATCGCCATCAGCATATTTGAAAGTACCTTTTCCAGAGCGCTGGTTGTCTAGCCACTGACCGTCATAAGTAGTTCCGTCTCCCCAGTTGAAGAAGCCGTTTCCATTCTTCATATCGTTCATCCACTGGCCTTTATACTGTGCGCCATTGGCATAAGTATAAACGCCGCGTCCCTGACGCTTGTCCTTATACCAGTCGCCGTCATATTTATCACCATTATAATAGAACATGACGCCATGACCATGCTGGTAATCGCGGAACCAGAGGCCTACATATTTGTTGTTGTTCTGGAAATAGTAGGTGCCTTTACCATGCTGCTGGTCCTGCATCCACTGTCCTTCATACTTTTCGCCATCACTGAAGGTATAAACGCCATAGCCTTCGCGCTTACCTTTCATATAAGAGCCTTCGTAGGTATCCCCATTCTTATAGATGGTAGTACCTTTTCCCTGCGGCTTTCCGCTCACCATTTCGCCTTTAAACTGACCTCCGTCACGGGTGATGCAAGAGCCTAGCGAAATCTTCTGGGCTGAGGCATCAACCGATGCCATAGCCAAAGTCAAGGCAAGGAAAAAGCACTTGCTCCGACAGGACAATTTGGTATGTTGTTTCTTATTGTATTTCATATTCTACAGTTATAGTCTGACTTATCAATCTCCAAAATTACGGTTTTTTCCTCAAATAGCCAAATAGATTAAACAAATTTAAGGTAAAATCATGAAAATAGATTTTTATCTGAAAAAATCTGCAGCTTGAAACAATAAACAAACACATTTTTCGTTTTTACGAAAATCGAGAATAAAATCACTAAAACAGTAAAATTATGATTTTAAATTGCGCCATCATAGATGAAGATCCGGAAGCTTTGCAACTCCTGGAACAGTATATAGAAAAAACTCCGACCCTGCATTTGATCGGAGCCTACAAAAGTGCGATAGATGCTGTAGACGGCATCCATCACAACCATCTCGACATACTTTTTCTCGCCATCCACATGCAGCAGATCAGCGGTTTGGAATTTGCAAAGGTTGTACCCAAGAACGTGAAGATTGTCTTCACCACCGCATTCAAGGAGTATGCCATCGAAGCCTACAAAGTGAATGCATTCGACTATCTGCTCAAGCCCATCACCTACGATGACTTTATGGGATCATGCCAGAAAGTCTTCGAACGCTACATGCAGGACGATAACTACAACCCTATCAAGCGCGACGGTTTTCTGGTGGTAAAACGAGATTACAAATGCGTAAGAATCCCGATAGATGATATTCTGTTTGTTGACTGCGACAAAGACTACATCCGTTTCCATCTTGAGGGCAGGCCTAACATCAGAACCCTGGGCAACCTCAAACAGTTGGAAGAAAGGCTGCCAAGAGAAAAATTCAAGCGTGTACACCGTTCGTTCCTTGCCAACATGACAAAGTTTGATACGGTAGACCAGCAGCACATTACCTATGGCGACCAGAGCATTCCGATATCAGAAACCTACTTTGAATTTATCAAGAAATATCTGGAAGACCATTCTCTATGATGGTCTTCCAAATCATTTTATCCTACCTTTCTTATAATATCTGCAAGGGTGATGATACCAGGATAGAAGCTCCATGTGCCAGCAGAAAATCGTGATCTCTGAATCCCCACAGCACTGAGATACAAGGCATTCCGCTGTTCTTTGCCGTCATCACATCCACGTCGCTGTCGCCGATATATACCGCCCTTTCTCTATCCGCATGCAGCTGCCGCAAGGCTTCGTTTACGGTATCTGGAGCCGGTTTTTTCTTGATATTCTCCCGCTCTCCTATCGCCACATCTACCAGGTCGCCGAAGAAATGGCGGCATATTTCCCGGGTAGCTGCATAAAACTTGTTGCTTACCACCGCAATGTTCTTTCCCCTATTCTTCAGTTCCTCCAGCATCTCCATCACGTCCGGATAAGGTTTCGTATTATCCATATTGTGCACCATATAATGCTTGCGGAAATCCTGTAGGGTTTTCTCAAACTTCTCGTTCTCCAATCCTCCCGGCACGGCACGTTCCATCAGTTTCTTCACCCCGTTTCCTACAAACATGCGTACTTCCTCCAGCGTACGTTCAGGCATCCCGTTCAGCTTCAGCGCATAATTGCAGCTTGCAGCCAGGTCGTGGAGAGAAGAAATCAGGGTTCCGTCAAGATCGAATATATAGGTATCGAAATTGAACTGGGCATGAACCGGAACCCTCTTGATGCGGAACTCACCGCCGTGTAGCACATAAACATCCTGATGGTATACACGGATTTCACCCTGAGGAGTTCCCTGTCCGCCAGCCTGTTCATTACCCGAAATGCCAAAGATTCTGTTATCCCCAAATTCCCATCTCTTCAGTTTCTGGGTCTGTGCATCAATCACCACATATTTATATTCTATCGGCTCATCGATAGCCTGCACATTCACAGATATTTCCCAGTCCTTGCCATGATAGTTCTGCATCTTCAGGAAATGAGCCGGATTCCATTTGCCCAGCGTAGGATGATTTCCCAACAGAGCTACAGCCTCACCCTCATAGAGTTTCGGGGCATGAATCTTGAAGATGATAGTACGGTCGAAGAGAGGCAGACGCGCTGGCTTGACATCAGTAAACTTCACCTGCTGCAATACGAAGGCATTTTTTTCCACGTAAGGATTATCCTCCTCCAGCCAATAGTCTTGAAAATAGAAATTCTTACTCTCATCAAAAACATATTGGCGGGCAGAAGCGAGCGATTCCCTACGCAGCACCTTTCCCCCAGCATCTTTCACGCAGTAGCAGTAAGCCACAGCTACGAAAGGGTGATGGCGGTTCTGCCTTGACGCCATTTCCACCTCCCAGTGATAACCGTCCCGGGTGGTCATCGGCAAGTCCATCGTATCTTGATATCCATCAGCGGCGGCAAAAGTTAATTCTACATGCAGGGCATGACCCCACTTGGCAGCATACGCTATCGAAAACTTCATTTTCATAATACTTTTATAATAATGTGCCCGAAAGCACCGATACACATGTTGATTCTCTATGTCAAGTGCAAAGGTAACAAAAAAGCAGACACAACGGATAAAGAAAGATGACAATTAACCTATTTTAAATTCCTATACTTTGCTATTTCCTATTTTTACTGTACTTTTGCACCCGAAAAATAACAAACAAGAAGAATATGAAAAAGAAAAAATCATTTTCTAAGCTCTATCTGTATGGCGCTATAGGCTGCATCGCAGTCATCGCCATCGTGGGCTACATCTATTGTTTCTCTTCCTTCTCGAAGAGCAGCAACACCGAGTATGTTTACATCGACAACGATGATAACATCGACTCTGTATACAACAAGCTCCGCCCATTTGCCAAGAGCATTCCGTTCCAGGCATTCAAGACCCTGACCCTCCATTCCGGCTATGCCGATCATATCCGCACCGGCAGATACGCCATTGCTCCGGGCGATGGTGCCCTCAAGACATGGCGCCACATGAAGAACGGTTTGCAGGAACCGGTTAGCCTTACCATCCCTTCGGTCCGCACGCTCGACAAACTCTCTGATGAGATTGGCAAGAAGATGATGTTTGGCAGCAACGACCTCTACCATGCCCTGCGCGACGAGAGCATCTGTCAGAAATACGGTTACGATACTGCCACCATCGCCTGCATGTTCGTACCCAACACCTACGATCTCTACTGGAACATCTCGGTAGATAAATTTCTGGAGCGCATGAAGAAAGAAAGCGACAAGTTTTGGAACTTTGAGCGCACCGAAAAGGCAAAGGCTATGAAGCTGACACCGATTGAGATCATCACCCTTGCCAGCATCGTGGACGAAGAAACAGCCAATAACGGCGAAAAACCGATGATAGCCGGCATGTATTATAACCGTCTGATGCTTCGCAATGCCGAATATCCAGAGGGAATGCCATTGCAGGCCGATCCTACCATTAAATATGCCTGGCAACGATTCGACCTCAAGCGCATCTACAACAACCTCCTGTCTATCAAGAACCCGTATAATACCTACAAGAACCCAGGTTTGCCACCGGGGCCTATCCGCATTCCGAGCGTAGCAGGTATTGATGCCGTCCTCAACCATGTGCATCACGATTACCTCTACATGTGTGCCAAAGAGGATTTCAGCGGCACTCATAATTTTGCCCGCACTTACGATGAGCACCTGCAGAATGCAGCCAAATATTCTAAGGCACTCAACGAAAGAGGTATCAAGTAAGATAAGGAAACAAGAAAGGTTAAAATGAGTCAGAAAACTTGCAAAGCGTTAGTGATTTTACAAGTTTTCTGACTTTTTATTTGGTAGTCTAACAAAATAGTTGTAAATTTGCAGCCGAAAACTTACCAATTTAAAATAAGGAATAAATACATGAACAGAACGATTATTACAGTAGTGGGCAAGGATACCGTTGGTATCATCGCCAAGGTATGTACCTATTTGGCAGAGAACAGTATCAACATCTTGGATATCTCTCAGACCATCGTACAGGAGTATTTCAACATGATGATGATCGTAGACATGGGCAAGATGCAGAAAACTTTCGAGGAAGTAGCCGATGAACTCACCAATGTTGGTAAGGCTATGGGCGTGCAGATCAAATGCCAGCGCGAGGAAATTTTCAATATGATGCACAGAATTTAAAAAGCAAACAATATGATCAATATATCTGAGGTTATCGAAACCAATAAGATGATAGAGCAGGAGAATTTCGATGTGCGTACCATCACCATGGGTATCAACCTTTTGGATTGCGCATCTACCGATCTCGATGAGCTCTGTCAGAACATTCATAATAAGATTACACGTCTGGCAAAGAACCTGGTGAAGACCGGCGAAGAAATCTCCAAGGAGTTTGGTGTACCTATCGTCAACAAGCGTATCTCCATCACTCCAATCTCGCTGGTAGGCGGTTCTGCCTGCAAGACTACCGACGATTACGTGAAGATTGCCAAGACCCTCGACCAGTGTGCCAAGGAACTCGGCATCAACTTCCTGGGCGGCTATTCTGCCATCGTAAGCAAGGGTATGAGCAAGAGCGATGAGCTTCTTATCCGTTCTATCCCTCAGGCGATGGCACAGACCGATTTCGTCTGCAGCTCAGTCAATGTGGGTTCTACCAAGACCGGTATCAACATGGATGCTGTCCGCTTGATGGGCGAAATCGTAAAGGATACAGCCGAGGCAACCAAAGACAGAGGTTCTCTGGGCTGCGCCAAGCTCGTTGTTCTCTGCAATGCGCCAGACGACAATCCGTTCATGGCTGGTGCCTTCCATGGTGTTTCTGAGGCCGATGCGGTAGTGAGTGTCGGTGTCAGCGGTCCTGGCGTTGTAAAGTATGCATTGGAGAAGGTAAAGGGTGAAAGCTTCGAGGTTCTTTGCGAAACCATCAAGCGTACCGCCTTCAAGATTACCCGTGTAGGTCAGTTGGTAGCCAAGGAGGCTTCACGCCGTCTGAACGTACCTTTCGGCATCATCGACCTTTCATTGGCTCCTACCCCAGCTATCGGTGATAGTGTAGCCGATATTCTCGAGCTCATCGGTCTTGAGCATGCCGGTGCTCCTGGTACCACAGCAGCTCTTGCACTCCTGAACGACCAGGTTAAGAAGGGCGGTATCATGGCTTCTTCTTATGTAGGTGGTTTGAGCGGTGCCTTCATCCCTGTCAGCGAAGACCAGGGTATGATCAACGCTGTAGAGGCAGGTGCGCTGACCATCGAGAAGCTTGAGGCGATGACTTGTGTCTGCTCAGTAGGTTTGGATATGATTGCCATCCCTGGCGATACTCCAGCCACCACCATTTCCGGTGTCATTGCCGACGAGGCTGCCATCGGTATGGTTAACCAGAAGACTACTGCCGTACGTATCATCCCAGTTGTGGGCATGAAGGTAGGCGACAATGTAGATTTTGGCGGTTTGCTCGGTCATGCTCCAATCATGCCTGTAAACCCATTCAGTTGCGAAGCATTCGTAAACCGTGCCGGTCGTATTCCGGCTCCAATCCACAGTTTCAAGAATTAAACTGTTTTGATTCAAAATACCAATCCCCCATCCTGCTTTCTCAAGCGGGCTGGGGGATTTTTTCATTGTATAATCACTTATCTATCTTCTAAAGCGGTTCATCATGACAAAACATAGGTGGATAGATACTCAGAAAATCAACTACAGATATTTAAATCCAATCCTTAAATAAGACGGAAGCTCCCCCAAAAGTCAAAAGAATCGGGAAAAAGAAAAATAAAGGGTGAGACTTCTCCCACCCTTTATCTGATATTATAAAAAAAGTTTGTCTAAAGTAAATTACAAACGTTTAAAGTTTTTTCAGCTCTTCTTTCCATGCAGAATAAGCCTCGAGATAAGCAGAACGGTTAGCCTCATCAGGATCTATGACTGCAAGTTTCTTCAATGAAGCAAAAGCCTCATTATGATCCTTATAGATACCGGCACCAATACCAGCACCCTTAGCTGCACCTGCACTACCATCTGTCTCATAAAGTTCGATAGTAGCACCACTCACACCCGCCAAGGTATCTCGGAACAACGGACTGAGGAACATATTAGCCTTACCTGCATGAATATTCTTGATATCCATACCCATCTGCTGCATGATTTCCATTCCATAGCAGAAACTGAAGACGATACCCTCTTGTGCTGCACGAACAATATGAGCACGATTATGCTTATTAAAGCTGATGCCACGAATAGAACAACCAACTTCCTTATTCTCTAATACACGCTCAGCTCCATTACCAAATGGGATAATCTTAACACCATCACTACCTATTGGTACAGAAGCTGCAAGATCATTCATATCCGCATAGCTTACATCTGGAGTGATATTTCGATGAACCCACGCATTCAAGATACCAGTTCCATTGATACACAACAATACACCAAGACGGTCAAGGTCTGTAGTATAATTAGCATGAGCAAAAGTATTGACACGGCTCTTTGGATCATAGTTAACATCACCCAATACACCATATACAACTCCTGATGTACCTGCAGTACTTGCTATTTCACCCGGATTGAACACATTCAGACTCACAGCATTATTTGGCTGGTCACCCGCACGATAAGATATTGGTGTACCTTCTTTCAGACCAAGTTCTTCAGCTGCCGCTTTACTTACTACACTCTGTACAGAGAAAGTAGGAACAATATCAGCCAGAATGCTTTCATCGAAGCCAAAGTAATCAAGCAGGAATTTAGCAGGCTTTTTCTGGTTGAAGTCCCACATCATACCTTCAGAAAGACCACTGATAGTAGTCTTAACTTCACCTGAAAGTTTCATTGCCAGATAATCACCAGGAAGCATAATCTTATCAATCTTATCAAACAGTTCCGGTTCATTATCCTTTACCCATGCAAGTTTAGATGCAGTAAAGTTTCCAGGAGAATTGAGCAGATTACGCAAGCAGAAGTTCTCACCTAAATCATGAAAAGCCTTCTCGCCGTAAGGTACGGCACGAGAGTCGCACCAGATGATACTAGGACGCAAAACTTGCTGATTCTTATCAACACAAACCAAGCCATGCATCTGGTACGAGATACCAATAGCAAGGATATCTTCACCCTTGGCACCAGATTCTGCCATGATTTTCTTAAGCGCCAGCTTAGCATTATCCCACCACATCTGAGGATCCTGCTCTGCCCAACCGGTCTTTACAGCCATAATGGGTGCTTCATGATCCGGATAGAATGCAGAAGCTACGATTTCTCCATTGTCAACATCAGTAAGCGAAGCCTTTACAGAACTTGAGCCTACGTCAAAACCTAATAAATATCTACTAGCCATAGTTTATTCGTTTATATGTTTATTGTTTAACTTTTATCAGTTTTTATAAAGTCTACATATATTATACGAACATACTACAACATTCCCCTCATAAAAAAATAATTTAGAACATATTCTCATCAAAAAGACTTTGAGGAGCACTATCGTCAGCCTTGTCCTCCCCTTCATTACTATTTTCTAATACAGAAGAAGAAAAATTGAGCATCAGTTGCTGTACGGCCTTTGAATCAAAATTAACATGATATACACCATACCCCTTACCTTTTTCTATAAGCGATTGTGGGTCTTTAGCGCATCTGATGAGATATTGCGTAACATAGCTATGAACATCCTTGTAATTCAGAGGTGTAAAAATCGAATTACAGGAATTATATACATGACGAGCTATTTTTTCTACTTTCAACCCTTTTGCACCCGCAGCCAAAAGAACATTGAATATCTCCTGATCAAGTTTCATATAATAATCATAACATTCGTCCTCTTTCAAGAGAGAAGACAGAAAAAGAAAAAACCGCGGTTACTCACTTACAAGCAATCGCGGCTCTTTGAAAAATAAACCTTATTTAAGCGAGAGCAACCTTGTTGTCCTCATCCTTAATCTTCCCCTCTTTGAAGAGCCAACCGATACCAAGGATTACATCCTCTGTACTGATCTTAGCAGCCTTAGCAATTTCTGCTACTGTGAGAGCCTTTTCTGAAGCTGCCAATGCCTGATATACATCACCAGCTCTAAAACCTGCGTTCTCTGCGTTCAAGTAAAGAACATCCTTCTTTGCTGCAGGAGCCTTCTTTGCTACTGGAGCCTTCTTTGCTGCTGGCTTCTTTGCAGCAGTCTTAGTTGTCGCTTTCTTTTCTACCATGTTTTAAGAATTTTATGATTCTATTGAGCCTCATTTCATCAGCTCAACCTTAATATCTGCTGCAAATTTATAACTTTTATTTCGAAATAGTGTTAGAAAAATAGAAAAAACTACTACTTATAAACAAAAGTGCTGCATTTCTTGATTTACGTCAAGAAGCGCAGCACTTTATTTACTAAAAATCAATTACTTATTATAAATCATTGAATTTTTCTCAAGGCATTTTACGCATACTCTTTTATGGAGTGAATACCTTCGTTTCTCTATTTTTATTCAGCCTTCAAATCAAGTTTGATCTCCAATTCATCCAACTGCTTAGGGTCAAGTTCAGAAGGAGCATCGAGCATAACATCTCGACCTGAGTTGTTCTTTGGGAAGGCAATACAATCGCGAATACTATCGAGACCAGCCATAATGCTGACGAAACGGTCCAAACCGAAAGCAAGACCTGCGTGAGGTGGTGCACCATACTTGAAAGCATTCATCAAGAAACCGAACTGGGCCTCAGCACGTTCTGGAGTAAAGCCGAGAACCTCGAACATCTTCTCCTGCAACTGAGTATCATGGATACGGAGAGAACCTCCACCTACTTCGATACCATTGCAAACAAAGTCGTATGCCTTGGCACGAACCTGCTCAGGATGCTCATCGAGCAATGGGATATCATCAGGATTTGGCATAGTGAATGGATGGTGCGTAGCCATCAGGCGCTGCTCCTCATCGCTCCACTCAAAGAGAGGGAAGTCAATAATCCAAAGACACTTGAATACATTCTTATCACGAAGTCCCAAACGATCACCCATTTCCAAACGCAAAGAGCAAAGCTGAATGCGTGTCTTGTTAGCATTATCACCGCTCAAAATCAAAACAAGGTCACCATCCTTGGCTCCCATTACGGTCTTGATTTCAGCAAGTTCCTCTGGAGAATAGAACTTATCTATGCTACTCTTTACGGTACCATCAGCATTGTACTTGATATATACCAAGCCCTTGGCACCGACCTGAGGACGCTTAACAAAATCAGTCAATTCGTTCAACTGCTTACGGCTATAATCAGCACAACCAGGAACACAGATACCGCCAATATACTTAGCCTCATCGAATACTGAGAAATTACCCTTACCTGTGAAAGCATCTTTCAACTCAACAAATTCCATACCGAAGCGCAAGTCTGGCTTATCGCTACCGAAACGGCGCATAGCATCGTGCCAGGTCATCTGCTCCAACTTAGGAAGTTCTACACCACGAATCTCCTTAAACAAATGGCGAGCCATTTCCTCGAAAAGGTTGATGACATCATCCTGATCAACAAAACTCATTTCACAGTCAATCTGTGTAAACTCTGGCTGACGGTCAGCACGAAGATCCTCATCACGGAAGCACTTGGCAATCTGAAAATAGCGGTCGAAACCAGCAACCATCAAGAGCTGCTTTAAAGTCTGAGGACTCTGTGGAAGAGCGTAGAACTGACCTGGATTCATACGGGAAGGAACAACAAAGTCGCGGGCTCCCTCTGGTGTACTACCAATAAGAATTGGAGTTTCAACCTCCATGAAGTTCTGTGCATCGAGGAAGTTACGAATCAAGATGCACATACGATGACGCAACTCCAGATTTTTGCGCACTGCAGGACGACGCAAATCAAGATAACGATACTTCATACGGATATCATCACCACCATCAGTATTATCTTCGATAGTGAAAGGAGGGGTCTGACTCTGAGAGAGGACATTGAGTTCCTTCACCAGGATTTCGATGTCACCAGTATCCATTTTAGGATTCTTGCTCTGTCGTTCACTTACTACACCCTTTATTTGAATGCAGAATTCACGACCTAGCTTGTTAGCTGCATCACACAAGTCTTTGTTATCAGCCTCGTTGAAGACCAACTGTGTGATACCATAACGGTCGCGCAAATCGACGAATGTCATACCACCCATCTTTCTTGAGCGCTGTACCCAACCGGCAAGTGTCACTTCCTTGCCGGCATCAGAGAGACGTAACTCTCCACACGTATTACTTCTGTACATACCTTATTATATTATATTATTATTTTCCAAAGTGCAAAAGTACAACAAATAACGGAAAGGACAAAATAAAATCGCGAAAATATTATTAAAAATATCTTCGCGACCCTATTAATGTGACCAAAATTCACATAAATACATATTAAATAGTTTTATCTCTACTTTTTTAGAGATTTATTTCTTCATCCGTCTGAATGCCTGGCGATGGAACCGTTCCTCTGCCTTGATGACACTGAACACCTTATTAGGTGGCAAGATGGTCATAAATCTAGAATGATACTCTTGCTGCAACTGTTTCAGCTGAATATCCAACTCATCCTTTCTCCTGATAGCTTCGGCACATGCCTCATTATCATTCGGATTCACATGACGGAATCGGCGCATTTCATCGAATATCATACGCATTTTCTTACCCATCTGTCTATATACCGGGAAGAATTTAGCAGCTTCTCTCGGCGTAAGACAGGCATTAGTCGTAATAAACTGTTCTAGTTCTGCCTGAAACCTTTTAGGATTAAATCCATCATGATGTTTTCTACCCTGAGGCTGTGAAGCAAGTGAAACCAGACTAATCATCAGCATAGCTAAAAGCGCAAGAAACCTATGTTGCATTATCTTTCTCATACCTTATCGTTTTTAAAAATCTTTATCTGTAGACAAAAAGAAATACCAACCATTAATTTTCTGCAATCAGCGATGCATAGATAGTTTCATTATCCATCATCGTATAATCGGCCATCTCATTAAAAGTAGCATCTTCATTATTATTCACAGCAGCTTTCTGAACCATATGGTCCACATGTGCCATAGCAGGCTTACTGCTTCCCGTATATTTCAGCGCCAGTACCGAGCCACCTCCCATCACAGCCAAAACAGCAACAGCCGCCGCAATCTTTCGAATCGGCATACGCTGCCATAAGCTAGGCTGCATGTGAATGATGCGGGGTTCCTGCTCCGGCAAATTTGCCATCACCCTATCAGTAAGCTGGTCGAAATAACCAGCCGGCACCTGGAAATGGTTTTTCTTACCAAAACGGCTATTCAATATATTGTCTTCTTTTAACATATTCCTCATTCCTTTCTTTTATACTTTATTAAATAGACGAAAACTAACCGAAAAGGTTTAATCCTTACGATTGAAAAAATCGGTTATTTTTTTCTAAAAATAGCGTAACTATTTGATAATTAAGAAATAAGAACAAAATAAAACTAACTTACTCGGCGAAAAATCGGTGAAGATATAAAGAACTGCGCATGTAGGCGACATTATTGTTTTGTTTGATTATAGTAATGCAATAACATAAAAAAAAGACGGATCCATGAAATATATCTTTGAATGGTGCGTTATATATATATAATAAGGTATAATAATATTAACTAGGGCGTTTCACTAAGAAAATTAGAGAAATGACCAAAAAAAATTATGTTTGTAAAAACAAAGAGTCCATTCAAGAGATTATTGGGTGGACTACTCCAAAATTGCATCAGGCCTCTGAATGCTACGTTTCCTTTAAAGTTTTCGATCCTTGCTACGGAAAGTTGCGCCTAAAAAAGATTATGCTAGGACACATAAAGGGTAAGCGAAATCAGCGAGTGTACGGCGAAGCTCTCATTAAGCGTATTACTCAAAAGCTTCTTGAAGGATGGAACCCTTGGATAGAAGAATCTAATCAGGAAGAGTACGCGTTATTTGCAGATGTATGCGGTAAATACAGAGCATATCTAGCGAAAATGGTAAAAGAAGGTGGACTGAAGCCTGGCACTCGACGCAACTATGAGGGTAAATTAGACTTCCTGCAAAAGTGGTTAAACGGCGACGAACATATTACTTATATATATCAGTTCAATAAAACTCTAATCAGTAAGTTCTTAGATTATGTGCTGGTCGGACGAAATAATACTCTAAGAACTAGAAATAATTATATCGGCTGGCTAAAGTCCTTCTCCAGCTATCTTGTTGAACGAGGGTATGTTCAGAAAAATCCGACTGACGGCATTAATGTAACGACGAAACTGCAGCATAAAAATCGAGACGTTATACCTAACGATGTTCTGCGGCAGCTTAAATCTTACCTTGAGAAAGAAAACAAACACTTCCTGCTTGCATGCTATTTTCTCCACTATCTGTTCGTTCGCCCTGGAGAAATGTGCAGCCTACGAATCAGAGATGTATCAACAAAGAAAAAGACGCTCTCTCTTCACGGCGCTAACACTAAAAATGGTAGAGACGCCGTGGTTACCATCCCGAACCATGTTATCGAGCTGATGAAAGAGTTAGGTATATTCTCAAGACCTCAGAATTATTATATTTTCGGTAATAATTTTCGACCAGGACTAGAAGCACTGAAGGCTAGAACCTTCTCGCTATATTGGGACAAAAACGTCAGAAAAGCACTAAATCTGAATGCTTCGTATAAGTTTTATAGTCTCAAAGATACTGGCATAACTAATATGATAAAATCTAAAACAGACCTGCTGTCTGTTAGAGATCAGGCAAGACATTCATCTGTCGATATTACCAATATATATACGCCACAGGACTGCAAAGAAGCAAACAGCGCACTTATCAACTATGAAGGTGTATTTTGATAAAATGATTGTAGGAGATTTGCTCTCCTACAATCCTACTTTCCTACAAATCACGCGGATAGCACTCTACATGTATGCGCCCATCGATGATGTACATCTCAAGTTCATAACCTTCATCGAGCATTTTTGAAATTTCATTTTCCGTTGGAATATCTTTTCTCTCTTCTGTTTTATGATTCAATATTTCGTTTGCCATATTCTTATATTTCATATCAATATTATATCTTTTCTTGAGCTGTACAGACCTATAATGACCTTTAATTACAAAGAATTTCCATGCTTCCTCGTCTAACTCCTCCTTTATGATTTGCCTCTTCATTCCGTATTCGTTGTAATGGCCGAAGATTCCCAGGTATGAATTAACCGACTGAATGGCATGGTTGATGGCTTCAATATCTCCATTTCTGGCAGCATCATTAAGCTTACGTACAGACTTCCTGAAGTTGTTAATGGTATTGTTAACCGAGTATATTCTGTCTCGCTTAATGATAGCTCCAACAAACCTGACACCTTTAGAGTAATGCTGGAAATAAAATTTCTTCTCATTCAGTCGCAGGCCTAAAGATGCAAGCGTCTCCCTTATCATCGGCATCAGGCGAAGGAGCGTCTCTTTCCGTCTCGCCACCAGAACCATATCATCTACGTATCTTACATGGTGCTTGCAGTAATAATCTATCTTCCAATCGAGTTTCGATAACAGGAAGTTAGCAAAGAGCTGAGCAAAGAGGTTGCCGATAGCTACGCCTCTGTCTTCTCCATTCGTGAACAGAGACTTCTCTTTAGGCAGAAACTCCCAGAGATAATCGGCGCTCTTCTTCTCGCAATCCTTCTCGGGATGGTGCATAACCACCATATTGCATAGCCAACGGAGATCTTCCTTGTCATCCCCATGGTAATTCCTTACGATGAAATCATCTACCATCTTAGCAAGAAGCGGCTTATAGATGCTCATAAAGAATCCCTTCAGATCGATCCCCATCACGTAGGCATCTTCTGTATAATTCTCGCTCACTTCCATAATATCCTCCTGAAGCTGCCTGATACCAGCCAGCTGGCCCTTGCCTTTCCGGCAGTTGTATGTACGGTCAGAAAACTGAGACTCAAACAGGGGTTCGAGTCTCAGTGCGATATAGTGGTGGATAATGCGGTCACGAAACTGACCAGCGAACACTTCGCGGTAGCGAGGGCATCTAACAACAAAGCAGATAGATTTGCCGATCTTATATTGACGTGAATTGATTTCATCGAGCAACTGAACGAGGTTACTCATATAGTTCATTTCAAATTCCGTAGCGCCGACTGTTTTCCGCTTATGACGGCGGCAGTCGAAATATGCTTCTAAGAGAATGCTAAAATCTATCATTTTAATATCTGTCTGCTTATATCTTCTTAATTTAATGCTGACACCGGGCGAACATGATTCTTATCCTTAACCTTATTGTTCCAGTTGTTGAGGTTGCCGTCGCCAAAGTTCAGATTCCACGCGTTCGCAGGACTGTTCTCGGTAGACGCCGCAAATTTCTTGTTCTTAACTATATATGATAGGATGCGGCCCATTTAATTAAGAAAGGTTGCTCTCTCGGCTTGACGTATCTCGCCGACCCTGGCTTAAATCACTCAAGCTATAGTCTACTGTCTGGAACTCATCTCAGCAGCCTGCGCTCTAAGGAGTGATCCTTTCCATGCTGTGCATTGTTTTCCGACGTCCTCTCGCAAACGAAGGAGGCTCGCGAGTCTGTTTGTACCCATTATCCACCTTTGTTCTCCAGCAATATCTATCAAGGTCGATATAACTTCGAGATCGGTTTGAAGTTGAGCGAGATGTTCGATGCGAACACTCAGATCGCTGAGCATATACGCTTTGGCGATATGATTCAGACTATCAATAAGCATATTACATAGTCTATCTCCAAAAATCGGACGTTGTGACTTTGGAAAATTCTTAACCACACCTATAGTTATATCAAGCATCTGCTTTACATCTAGATATATTCTCGTTTTACTTGCCAACCTTGTCGCTGCCATATTTCCTTGTTTTAAATACTCTACTGGAGATGTCCTCGACTTTAAGGTCGAGGACGATTAACTATTAACAACTAACTATCGTAAAAATGCTGACACCGGGCGAACACGACCCTTATCCCCAACCTTAATGCCCCAGATGTCGAGGCCGCCGCCAAAGTTCAGAAACCACGCGAGCGCAGGACTGTTCTCGGTAGATGACCAGTACCAGTTTGTATCTAGCTGCTGAGCTCCATTAATGAGTGACAGCGCATAGTTGATCTTTGCTTTATTAGCATACATCATCAGTAATTCCCCCACCGATGGCAGCCACCAGTATCCGGCGGTCAGACCTTTACCATTACTGTTCGCTCGACTATACAGTCTACAATAGCCTGGAGCGTAAGCAGCAGTATTCGTTACGTGCGAATCGGACGATGCTTTGATGGCGGCATCCGTATGCTGCCGGCCATTAAAATCCAGCATGGCAGCGAGTCGGTTATTCCCGGTAACCTGAGCAGTAAAAGTGTCGTCGTTGCCGTAGTTAGGAAGTTCTGCCTGTACCTCTGCGCTCGACCATGGTAGCGCATCTGCCTGTGTTGGAGCGACAACCAGATGACGGCCACCTTCGAATATTACTACGCCATCCGCTATTTCTCCGCCAGCTTCCAAGCTTGGCCACTGTGCTGGAGCAACCATGAGCGGATATCCATCACTTACACGATGATACATGATGAAGACGCCATCATACAACTGAGCCATATTCTTTTCGAGATAAGGCTTCATTGTGTTAAGACTTGCGTTAGTAACGGCCTGGCCGTTAGCAGACAGCCAATCGCTGATTTTTCTTGTCTTTATAGCCATAATATTATGTATTTAAAAGATATTGTTACTTATTTTTCTCTTCTACCGATACCGCATTGCTGATAGCGGCATTCACTGCGTCAATGAAGCAGGGAGCGGTGGTGCGTTCAACGAGTTCCTTGATGATTTTCACTTCGTCATCGGTGTACTCAGTCTCGTCACTTCCGTTCCACATCTTCACAGCAAGAGCCTGTCCTGCCAGCCCCAATCCTGCTCCCTGCGAGTAGATGATGTTTGCAATCTGCTTGCGTGCGTTAACTACCTGACACTGATTCTTGTCGAGTGTCATAAATACTTCGAGATGTTCTAACTTAACTTTCATATTTATTTTTGCTTTTATGATTATCTATCCGACCAATTCAAGTCATTTACTCCGCTCCAGAAGATACCACGACCGAAATAGGTCTTATCCTCCTGGCTAGGAATAAGTAATTCTGGGTTTATATATACAAGATTTATTGTTTCTCCACCATGAAGTTGATGCCATCCACCGACATCACAGAAATATACTCCATTATTATTGTCATTGGCATTTATTGCCATCCAACGCTTACCTGTTCCTTCAGGGATAAATTCGTAATAAGATGTAGCAATTGCTCTAAGAGGATTGAATACTACTATATCAATAGGACATCCGGACGATTCTTTATTAGGACTATACAATGGAATTTTGTATACGGTTTTATTGTCATACGTAGTATGTTCAAGAGCCATAACTGTATATCCACCATCATATCCGTCTGGATAAACGCGCATACTACTACCATTTATCACTGCCAATGTACTCTGTCGATGCCCAAAGGCTGATCGACACCATACACTACTAGCATAGAAACGCCAACCCCTTTTCGCAGCAGAATTAAATCCTTGATTATAAATATCTGCATCAAATGTTATACGGCTAGAACCATCAAAATATATTGAACCAGCGCTTTTATTTCCATCAGGACTAACAGCAGTCAATCTGTAAAAAGAGCCTGTCACACTCTTCAGTTCTCCTGCGAATATACCCTTAGACGCATATAACGAACCATCTTTCGTTACCCTGAATGGCGCATCCTTTGCCGATGCTGCACCAAGCCACAGAGCGTAATCATTATCATTACTAACAACCCTAAACGAGCCAAACATTGCGCCACCTGACGGATTGTATAGATTAATCTGGTTGCTTCCGAGCATATTGATGGTAGCGTTCTCGGCAAGAAGAAGATGAGTTGCTATCGACTTATAATTGCTCATCTCTGTCCAATGCCCATCGGTCAAACTAGGCGAAGAAGTTGCAGCGTCATACGTTTTAGTACATTGATACCACTTGCCTTTAACACACACAACATCAACGTATTCTTCTTCTTCTGCACCCGAAAGATACTTATAGCTGCCCGATTCAAAACCGTCATGTTCACGCATAAGAGCACCTTTTTGCCCTTTGTCTCCTCTCTGAGAGAAGGAGATTGAGCCAGTTACTTCTGCTAAAACCTTTGGCATAAGCTGTACTATATAGTTCCTGTTATCGAATACACCGCACCCTTATAGGCTCTGATACCAGCTTCGGTAATCGTAAACGTATTTCCCGATTCGGTGATTGCTGAATTGATAGGCACACCTGCGTTGGAATAGAGCGACATAGAAAATGTTACTCCAGTCTCATTTTCGGTTGAACCTCTCTTGCGCATATATGGCTTATAGACAATTTTGCCGCCTGAGTTTTGAATGAAGTTCTCAGCTACAGGGTTGTCTTTGCCGTCCGTAGGGTTCGGATAAAGAATGTACTCGTCTGATACGTCATTGATAGTCTGTGTGTCGGAAGCATAGAAACCACCAGCCTTCCATGCTTCGCACTTTACGATGATGGACGAATCCACGTCCGTCTCGTTGATGGTAAATGTAGCGGAGGTGTTATCCTGCCTGAGTACCCATCCACCGCTAGCATCTGGCAGATACCACTTGAATGTATATCCAGTAGATGTAGTCATATTGCCGTCCGTAACCTGCGCCTTGACAGTACAGGTTCCACCCTTCTCCGTAATCGTGAAGAGATTCCTGTCTGACGTTGCGATGATGTTCACACGCTTGGAATCAATCACACCTTCGGCTATATATACTGGATACATAGCTTGAAGTTTCACATTTGTGTTTGATATGGATATATCAACCTTACAGATAATAGTGAATGAATCGCCACCATTGATATTGACAAGGTTCTTATTGACCGTAAGGGTCGGATTGCCGCTAGCATCAGACCCCTCCGTGAAATGACCTGCCGCACCGCCAAATGAATTCGTTGAAACGTGCGAGGCATTGAAAGTCAGCGCAACACCTGCGACAATCCACGTTGGGGTGCCTCTAGTGAGGTCAAACGAATTGCCCGCACCCTGTTCCGCCGAATATGCCTGCATAACCAACTTTGGCTTCGTTGCACCGCTCGCCTCGAAGTTAGGCACAACGTTGGAAGGTGACGCAGGGTCGCCGTCATAATTCTGATACACGTCTCCTGTAGTACATTGCAGAATAGTGTGCAAGGTAGTACCATTACTTGTAACGGTAATCTGTCCTGTAACTGTAGCTTTACTCATTGTTTACCTCACTTTCTTCTTTAGTATCTGTATTTTCGTTACCTGTATTCTCGGAAGACGGATTGCCGCCGCCACCCGAACTGATATTGCCATTATCTTGGGTATCGCCATCGCCGCCGAACTCAACTGGGGTATAGCAGGAGGCAGGAGTATCAGTAGTTCCCTTGATTTCCGCAAGAGCATCACTCTCTACTACAAGTGAGCCGCCGACATTGGCTGCCCTCTCGTTGGGGTTCACACCTTTCACACCATTCAGCTCACTCTGATAGAGCAGACAGTTTCCGTCACTTGTCATTGTCAGCGGTACTCCGCTTTTGATAATGGTCTCTGCGACCTGCTTAGTTACCTTAACGTAGTATTTCATAATTTTGATTTTTTTAAAAAGTTAAACACTATCCGTTATTCTCGTCAATCTCCCTTGATATGATGTATTTTCCGCCCTCATCCACAAGGGCATTTCCGTTCTCGTCAACAATCAGCTCGTAAGCACCTCGGTCTTCGATAGACAGACGAATGCTCTTCTTAGCCTCAAATGGGCACTGGAATGTCTCGCCATAACCTAACGTCTCTGCACTCTGCGTCATTGTAGTAACACCATTATTTGTGCTCTTGCCGTATGTTATCTTCTGCCATTTTGCTCTCAGCACTTTTTTCCAAACGGATGGTTCGATAACTCCATTGTTGTCGCTGACAATAGCTCGGCAGGCAACTGATGTCGCATCTTCATTGAGTCCGAAGCCATCGCCGATGAACTGAGCCGTGAGCGGCGGTATGGTTCTATTGATGTACGTAACCTTCCGAGCATCAGCATCACGGGGCGAGGAGGGAATACTGCCGCTATAGATATAGCACGCTCTCAACTCATATCCGATACCTTCGCCTATCATATCACAATCAATAGTGATAGAGGAAATCTGCCCGTTTGCGCCCTTGGTCATTGCCGTAATCTCGTAATTCTCGGCATCATCAACAGATGATATAAGCTGCTTCGTACCGTTGTCAAGAATGCGATACCACCATATTCTCGTCTTACTGTCTGCTGTCTTATCCTTAGCTCCAACCATAATCTTGGCGGTAAGAGTTTTAGATGCAGCGTGCTTGATAGGATTCCACAGCACTGTAGGTGGACTATCAAGCATAATCTCAGCTCTCGCATTGGTACAATCTTCAAGATAGAGAGCCTTGTTAGCCACGAACGTGTACTTATATCCGCAAACTGGGTCTGTCCAGCTTCCTTCAAATCGCATTGTTCGTGGCTTGCCTAGAACGGAGTTCTGCTTGATATAGAGAGTTCCCTTATCCGAACCTTCCCTCACAGCTTCATATCCAGCCTTCACACTTGCATTCTCACTTGTAGCTACTACCACGATGCCGCTAGATGTCACCTCCGACCACTTGAATGTATCCAGCTGACTATTGAAGACAGGTGTTTCTCCTGGGTTATCGGGGTCGATGAGATGGCAGGAAGGAAACATCGTGCAAGGTCGAATGGTGAAGTCGGGCGAGAATGAGCCTTCAATACCATCATACTGCTGTCTGTTGATGATATTGCCAACAATCTCTATGTTGCAGGATTGAGAGTAAGCCGTAGGCTGTATCTCCATCATCTTGTCAACACTAACCACTAATTCTTTAGCCATATTCTATTTATTTTAAAAATTCAACATTAATCAGAAACTAACACTCACATCTTCGGAATACATCGTCTCTCCATCCTTGATTTCGGCATCACATCGGAATGTCACACTACCTATCTTGAATGCAGCACCGCCAAGGTCTTCATAGGTCAAATCAACCGACAATCCGCAGTTGGCGTGAGAGAGTGCCCATTTATTATCTGCCGTTGGATTTCCGCTGTCTCTAGTCCATACAACATTGACCATAGAACCGGTCACGTCTTGATTGTAGAGCCTTCCGACTACTGATAGAGTAGTGAATACTTTCCAAGAGCCATCAGTATTCGTTGCCATCAAGTCGTTGAGACGGAAGTTCCACAGCTTCGATGATAGCATTTCGAGCGTGAAATAAGGGTTGCCTTCAACGAACGCCCAAGCGGTAGATGAGTAGGTCGGCGGCTTTGTAGTCTTGTCTTCTAAACACTTCCACTTGCAGCCGAGGTAATAGACGGCATCAATCGTTCTGTCTCCATTGCGGTAAGGATTATCGCCTTGCGCCACAGCCAAGCTCCACACACCTCTGTCTCTTGTCGTGTAGATTGGGTTGCCCTGGTAGTCTATCTGCTGGAATGATGCAGCCATCATCCACTTAGCATAGAACGCTCCATCACGCTTGTTGGCAGTAGGGAAGTCTTGAAAGAGGAACGATAGTGCATCTGGCAGCTTACCCATCGCAAGAGAATAATTCGTCTTGTCAATGATAGGCTTTGTAACGTGGTCGAGCCATACAAGCAACCCCTCAGACGATGATATATACCAGCAGCTCTGTCTTTCTTCGTCCACGGCATTTCCCCATCGTATTAATCTTGCCAGCTCGCAAGGTGGATAGTTCTTCTTGCTAGGACATTCATTGTCGGGATAGCAGACAACCGTAATGGTATTCGTTACGGTATTAACAGATAGTACTCGCAGCCACATATCATAATACTTGCCATTCTCGGCTAAGGTATTGATGGAAGCCAAGACAACATCATTCTCCTTGAATGCCGTAAAGTCGTTATCCCATCGCTTCTGCAACTTCAAATCATAGGTTACATTACCACCCTCCGTTGCCGAAGGACTCCCCATCACCGACTCAACCATACCGCTCTCGGTAAAGACGAAGTTACTCTCCATAGCTGTCTGTCTGTTCACGATAAGCTCCTTAGCGATAATGGAACTGCGAGACGTAATACTCTCGAACTCAGCGTTGCCACGTTCATCGATACGTCCTCCCGAACCTGTAAGTATTCCAGGAATAAAACCACCAAACTGTGCACCTGAAAGAAACTTGATCAGAGCGCTTGCCGTATCTTCGATATCCTTGCGTAGAATCTTCCTGCTAGCCTTGCCATTTTCAGAAAAATCATCGGTTTCATCGGCATATCCTGCCTTGATTTTCTTGTCGAGATAGGTAATATATCCGTTGAATTCCGATAGTGCGTCCAGCACATCGATATTCTTATGACTATGGCCAACGCCACCTCCGCCAGTATAAGAACTGGACAGTTGCCCTACAAACCGGGTAAAGATAGCTGCCAGCGTGGTTACTCCCCACTCTTCTGAATATGGGTTCTGAACCGGGAAGAGAGCCCCGCTACTGAGCGTCAACCTTGAGCATTCAACAAGTCGCGGGGCGATAGTAAAATTTCCCAGATCCGGCAGCTGAATATCCAGCTGCTTGAAGCTTCCTACTTCCGAGCGCGAAATATTCAGGTACGGACGGGCATCTGAATATTTATATGTGAAGGTGTAGTTCGAAGGCAGCTCCTTCGCCTCGTAGTTCACGTCACTATCGGTAACGGTTATCTTACGAAGAGAATTGCCATGGTAAACATACTTACCCAGAGACGGGAAGAAATCGAGCATCCACAGGCGCTCCTTCTTGTCCAGGAACCCGGTGTTCTTCTTAAACTTGCGGGTGGTATCTACGCGATATTCCTCAGAGTCTTCCTCTATTTCTGCCACATTGTGGGTATGTTCTGCAGTATTTTCGCTATTACCGTAAGCGCGGAAACAGTCTACACCTCCCAACGAATTTTCGAAGAGGAACCACTCTTCCTCCTCGCTCTTCATATCGCTGGCATAGTATTGCTGTACGTAGGTAACCCGCTCTCCAGCCTGCTCTACCCAGATTTCGTAAACATGGGGCAGAATGCCATCATCGCCTAATAGTTTGGCGATGATGGCGTATTGTACCGGAACAGTATATACCTTTCCTGCCTCCAGGCTTGCCAGCGTCAATACCTTCTCTTCATAGCCGTGTCCGGCCGGTATATATGCCTTACACTTCACCTCGCTAGCTTCAGCTGCATAGTAAGTGAGAAATTCCGGAGAGTAATAGGTTACCCCCTTCGTCTGCGGTTGCCAGGTGAGGAAGTTGGTTTTCAGAAAATTTGCTGCCGAATCTGCCAAACGGTCTACTCCGGCACGTATCACGGAGAAGGTGAATTCCTTCTTGCTGCCTTCGCTGCCAACCTCGTAAACCGTTGCCGTAAAGGATTTCATGATGTTCGGCTGGATATAAGGTTCAATACTGTCCTTCACCTCGAAACTGAGCAGAGGAAGGATGATATCCTTGACGGACACCGTAATTCGGTTCTTATCGTTCGGCGTATAGGTATGCTGAACGATGTTTGTGCTTGAGCCTTGATACCGTAGGGCGAAAACCACATCTGTCTTCGAGCTGCAGTATATCTCGAAGGCATTCATGGAGCCTACCATGCTCAGAGCATCTGGATATAATAAAACCTGTATCATCTTAAAATAGCTTTGGTCATATTTGCAAAGTTAAGATAATACAGGTATATAACAAAGGACAAAACCCTACGAAATCGGTATGCATTCCAACCAGACGGTCGTACAATGATACACCCATTTACTGTGACGGAACATCGTTGCGTGTCGGGTTTTCTGGCTTACGTATGATTTCTGCAGGCCATACTTCTGGCCAACGTACTCAGCTGAAGGGAGAGGAGGATAGATAATCTTGAATGTGCGGTTCCGGTTATCTCCGGAATTCCAGTAATCACCCTCAGATACCTCTACCGTCTCTTCGAATCCGATCCACTCATATTTGCAGTTCATCGCCGGCATTACGGCTTCCAGACTCTTCGCCTCGCTAACAGGAGTAGTGAGAGCGATGGTTCTGAGCTCGCTTTCCGTTGGTTCGCTCTTTCCTCCGAGGGTAAACTTCAGCTTGTTGAAGAAGAAACTCACACCTCTGATCACAACCTTTGCGTAAGAAGGAAGGTTCTGCTTCTGCGACTGGGAGAGGAGCAGTTTTACCTTGAGTTCCTGGAGTGAATTTCTGAGCAGGAGATCATACTGCCGGTAAAACTTCTCAAAGATGCCATCCTCGCCATTATATACCAGGGAATAGTCGAACAGTTTCCGGGGTGTAGGATTTCCTGGCCGATGCGTACCAAATTTATCAGAAACTGATACATGGATATCGTATGCCGTCACGGTTCCGCAAGGCATGTCATCGGTTCCCATGTATGGGAAGGCGAGCATGACTGGAGTTGTGACTGCATCTTCGCTGGTTTCTGAGTTGTCTTCCGTTGCCACCTTCATCGAAGAGTTGAGCGTAGCGTAATCTCCGATATACAGCCATCTGCCCATATCTCTCGTGATAGTCTCTCCGTCCGCTTCCTGTTTATACTGCAGCATTCTTACTTCCGGTATCATCTCCGGTATCTCCACGTCTTGCGTATCAATATCATCTTCGCCGGCATCATAACTCTGGGAACACTCCCCTATTTTGGCTTTCACCTTATAGTTGCCGGAAAATCCGTCCTTGTAGAAACAGCCTTCTTCGTTGCTGAAGTAGGCGCCAGAATTATTCGCTATCATATCCTTGATATTGTCATAGCTGTCTTCTGCATCGCTATCTACCTGGTGTTTCGCACGCAGGACCACGCGCTTGTAATCGGATGCAGTCTTATAAGATAAGGTAGGCTCTTCGGTCATCTGACGGGTGAGATCCGCAACTGGAACGCTATCTACCGCATCTCTCAGGAAGATGATATCTGCAGTATGTGTTCCCTCGTCAGACACGAACTCACAAAGAAACTTTTTCCGAAAAACTGAGAGGAAATCTGATACCGACACGTCCGGAAGAAGATCCTCGATGCGGATATGTCCGTTCACCATCACGTCTATCACATTATTAAGCAACACCATCTTGTTGAATGGTTCCGTCTTGGTAAAGAAATTCTCCTTGAGGTCATAACCGAAGTATTTAAAAACACGCTTGAGAACGTAGTTGGCACGGATGAATGGGGATATATAATAGCCCTTATCCAGACTGATTGGTATCTCGTTTACATATTCCGTATCCGGATATGCGTTCCAGAAGGTATTGGACCACATGTTGCAGAGAACTAATCCTTGTTCTTCCGGGGCAGTCACATACTCGTAGCCGCCACCTTCCTTGTATCTCCAGTACTTGGCATTAGGAAGTTTAGTTCTCATGCCCAGCTTGTTCAGTATCTTATAGGTATATCCCTTATCCATGCCAGAATCGTCGGTAAGCAGAACCGGGAAGATATCATAGTTCTCGTTCTCGCCTCCTACGAGAGATCTGCAGAACCTGATGCACTCATCTACGGTTGTGCACCCCGGTATCATCTCGTCCTTGAAGATGCTCTTCAGCTTTACGTTCTGTATCTTCGAGTAGAAGGATCCGTCGTTGATATAGAATGAAGAGGAGATGTTTCCCTTGTGCTGTGCCGAGAGAACAATCTGCCTACATTGGGCGAAATACTCGCCGTCTTCGATGCTTACGTTCGCAGCCACCATCTTATCCCTCATACCGAAGGTATCGGGATAGTTCAGTATCATGCGGTTGTAATCGCTTGCCGGAATATCCAGCGGGGAGGTCGTTTCCCCGTAATCGTTGAAGAACGGATTGGTACGTTCTACCTCCAGCTTGGCGTTTTCGCCAAGCTGGTAGGCCTTTCCTTTATCCAGATTTGTTATTTTCATGTTCAGAAGATTTTATTTTTTAGCAAATTTTCTCGCCTGGTTTCGCAGTTCCTGTTTGGCGTCCAGATCCGAGAGTGATACAAACGAGCGGATTCCGTCTCTCTTGAGCTCTCTGAGCAGTTCCAGGAGCTCGTCATTATTGCGTCCCGACGTAGCATTTCCTGCATCGCGATGCGCAGATTCCTGCGTCCGGACGTAAAAATCTGCCCCTCCCGGATCGGTTTCAGGACTGATCCGGGCAGACTGGCGGGCGATGCTTCCACCCAGCGCCCTGCCCTGCATGGCCATCAGATACTTGCTCATATCGAAGGTTCTTATCTGTCCGGCGCGCTGGGCTGCATCCATCAGGTTGATGAGCGGAGCGATAGTAGGGTTCTCAAGGGCTGCATTCGATGCCACCCACTCCTTGCTCCTGCCTCTAGGTCCCTCGCCTACGATAACGGTAGGATGATCTACGTACCCGCGCTTACCTGGTGCATACTCGGCGTTGAAGTGTTTGCCATCCTGCTCGCGCTCTACGTCGATGCGTCCGCCACTCTCGCGTCCGCTTGCCACACGGGAACCGGCAGAACTGGTTCCGCTAGCTGATCCGTTGAGGGTCATACGCTTCACCTTCTGGCGCTCAGCATTTGCTACAGCCAGCTGGGCTGCACCGGTCACACCCATCAGGGCTGCAGCAACACTTCCGGCAATCGGGCCCAACTCGCTGTACGCCTTCATGATAGATACGGCAGTATTAGAGATAATCTGAGCTACCTGCATGGCGAAGTTTACGTCAGCATACTTTTTCTGTATCTTCAGCTTCTCGTTGGCTTTTTTCTTCTCCAGTTTCTCCTGGAGTGCCGTATTGCCCTCGGCAGCCTTAATCTCTGCGTCATACTTGGCGTCTACATTCGCCATCTCGGCATTCTGCAGCGAAGTCACGGCATTACTGAAGAGGTTTGTATAGTACTCCGCCTGCTTTGCGAAGGACTCTTTCTTCAGTTGCTGCACTCTCTGCTCATATTCCTGCTGAGTGATATACTGGTTGTCGAGTGCCTGCTGAAGTAATTCCAGTTGACGGTCGTATTCACTCTGCTGGTCGAAACCGAGAGCCTGCCTAGCCTGCTTCTCCTTGTCAGCCTGCTGGGCAAGCTGCTCATTATGCTTGGCTGTATACTCCGCCTCTATCTGATTCTGCACATCTTTATATGCCTTCTCCAGCTGTGCAGTATCTTCCCCGTTCTGCTTGGCCATGTTGAGCGCAGCCTGATAATATACCTTCAGCACTTCCAGTTTCTGGTCGCGTTGCTGTTCCAGGGTCAGTTCCTGCTGCGTCTCCCCTTGCTCCATCACCTTTGCCAGGGCATCCTGATAAGCCTGTTCTACTGCCACCTGCTGCTCGAAGTGAGCCTGCTCAGCAGCCCGGAGGTTCGCCTGCTGTTTCTCCTGGAGTGATTTCTTCTTTGCGCCATCCGCAATTCCGATATTCTGCGACTGCTCGCTATACGAGGTTTCGATGGCGAGGATGTTGGCGGTATGCTGGGTCTTCAGAGCCTGCATGGCGAGGTCGTACTTATCTTGAGACACCTTCTTCCGAGCGAGAGCCATTTCCCAGTTGTTCACGTCCTGCTGGTAATCCTGATTGGCGGCATCGATATCTGCCTGTCGGTTTTCAGAAAATCTCTTCGATGCGATATCATCGGGGTCAGGCTGTGTAGTGGTAGTATTTACGGTTCCGGTATGGCCGCCGCCACCTTTTCCGCCGCCACCACCTCCGATGCCGCTGTCCGGAACTTCCGGCTCTGAAGACTCCTTCACGGTCTGCGTCATGATACCCTTTCCGAAAGCGCCTGTAATGGCATTAATCTGTGCATCGAGTTGTTTGATGCTATTCGATATCGAATTGACCTGCGACTGGAAGTGACCGACTGCATCGCTCTGGGTGTTACCTACCGCGCCCCAGGATGTGGTATAAGAAACACCCTGTGCTGATTTTGCGCCGGAAAGGTTCTTCTTTGCGCCGGCAAGTTTAACCTCCAGCTCAGCTCGCTGCTCGGCAAGACTCTGTATCTGCTTCTTAGCGCCCTGTACCTCATAGAGTTTCACCAGATTGTTGATGTAAGCCTTCAGAGCCTTATCCGATGCCTTGAACTTCTTTGTAGTCTTGTCGATGGTAGCATTATATTGAGGAACTATCTTGTTGAGAGCGTCCACGGCCTTGTATCTTTCGTCCATGGATAGTTTTTCATCTTTCGCTACCTTTACCAGGTTCTCCAGTTTCAGTTTTTCCTCCACAACCTGTTTTTGTGCCTCTGCCCTGATATTGTTGAGCGCCTTCTGTGCCAGCGTTGACGCATCGGCTGCCTTCTTCATATCCCAGAGCTTCATGGCGAGGAGAGCTACTCCTGCAGCAATCAGGCCGAAGACGCTTGCCTTCATGGTGGCGTTCATCGATGCCCATGCTGCCTTTGCCTGGGTAACCCTACCTGTAAGCAGGAGGAAGCCCGCCTGCAGAAGTTTCATGAGTCCGGTTCCGGTAGCGCAGATTACGTTCCATGCCTGCTGGGCTGCGGCAGCACCCTTGGTTACAACGATATTCGTCTTGATGGCGTTGCTGGTAGCTATCGCTACAACCGTGAAGGCTGTGAGCAGAATGCCGAGCGTCTTTACCACGCCCTGATGCTTTACACACCAGGAAATGAGACTGATGGTGTTCAGCTGCATATCTGCATAGGCATCATCCCATTGTTCCTTGAGCGGGAGGATTTCGTCTCCCAGAGCCTTCTGGGCGTTCTGCAGTTCTACCGTCTTCTGGGCTGCCCGGTCGGCTGCGCTGATATAGGTCTCTCCCGCTTCGGCAAGCTGGGTATCCACAATCTCTGCCACAGCCTTCATGAAGTCGCCCGTCTCCTTGGTCTTCTCCGAGATTTCTGCTGCAGAGATTCCCAGGTTATCGAGGATTAACGGAGACTTGCGGCCGAGACCGGTCACGATGCTGTCGGTCATGTAGTCTACCGACTGACCCGTCTGCTGGGCTTTCAGCTGTGCAAACTCCAGATACTTGCCCAGATCTTCCAGCGGAATGCGGAAATCGTTAGCCTTTACGGCAGCCGTCATCAGCTGAACATCGTTTACGGTTCCCTTGGTTGCCTTACGAAGATTCTCCAAGAGGTCAGGCTGATCCATATCCTTGAAAGCCTTGGTCACACCATCGGCGGTTTCTGCCATCTCCAAGCCACCATCAATAAGTTCCTTGACGGAATCTTTGAAACCTTGTGCGTAACTACCAAAGAGTTCTGCTGCCTTGGTCATCATGTTACCATATAGCATTCCGTTAGCTTGGTCGCTAGCCGCAAGTTCACCAAAACTTTTAGCGTTCTGTTTCAATTCAGCCATTCTACTGCTTACCTCTTGCAACTTTTGTTCCAATATACCATAAAGTTCTGGGTTGAGCGTTTTTGAGGTATTTTCAAATTCCTTCTGCAAACTTTTCTGCTGCTTCTTCAATTGACTAATAGTCATATCAAGCACATTGAGTTTACTGGTCTGCTCGCCTATCTGAGAGGTAAGGTTGCGAATTTCCTTACCAGTCTCGGTATATTGCTTCTTGAGGTTCTTGTAGGTATCAGTCTCTTTCTTGCCAGCTGCCTCCAGCTGAATCATCTGGCTGAGTCGTGCCTTGTTCTCGGAGCGCAGCTTCTTGCTCTGCTGCTCCAGTCGGTATATTTCCTTTTGGGCTGCTGCCGTCTTCACATCGACGGTATAGCGAATTTCGTCTTCCGTTAAATGTTTACTTGCCATAACTTATGATTTTTGAGGGTTGAGTGACTTTTCCAGTTCCTGACGGATGCCTTGGCGTATCTCATCCGTGAAGCCATAACGGAGCTTAGGGAACGTCTCGTGATAGAGCACGCCCCATACCACACGGTTGTAGAGTGCAAGGTTCCTGCGCTTGAACTTGCTGATGCGGTCGTTGCGCTGGCGGTATTGCATATCGAGGAAACGGAGATAAGGAAGGATTCGCACAAAGATGGTGCGGTTTTCGCCCGATATCTGGCTGTCGAACGAGTGAGCGGAAAGCGTGGTGAGCAATCGGCCGGTACGGCGCTTATAATGATTGCGCACCACGTTCTCCTGTGTGGAGTATATCTTCAGGATGCCTTCTTGAAGAGTCTCGTGAACAAATTTCTTTTTAACAAGACTGTCTGTTACCATATTCTTTATACATTACTAATTAGCAATGCAAATATAATAACAGGCGAGCATATGGCAAAGGACTAGTACCTGAAGAACTTTACGTATATAAGTATTCCAAACAAAGGAGTAAATATGGTACATAAAGTCAGATAAACAAGCCATTTTGCAAACATCCTCGAGCCGACAACAAACGGTCCAAGAACAAGCGCAATCACGAACGACACGAACTGCACGAAGCCAAAGAAAGTATCTAACATAATCTATATATTTTAATGTGTTACTAATTCTCGGGTGCAAAGATACACCACTTTTTCTGAAAAACCAAATTTATGCTCCAGAAAAAATGGCCACCCTCACGGGCAGCCATCCTTAATTAGAGAACTGACTAAATTTAAATATTTGTCACTTATTACATGATAGACTAGAAAACTATTTTCTATTTCCCTGAGAGCATTTTGCCCAGTTTCTCGTGCATCTCCTTGAGCTGTTCATCGGTAATGCCCGAGATATACATGCCGTTCAGGCTGAGCATGTGTTCATGTGCTGGCTTGCCAGCGTTCATTACTTCGCACTCCTCAAAGATAGGGTGCTTTCTTTCTTCTGCTATGTTGGCTGCAACCTTAGCTGCAGCATTTTTATTCTGATTTTCCATAATCTGCTTAATTAAATTATTTGTTACTATCGTTATTATTCTACCCCTCCATCTTTAGGCCTTGGTCGGCTCCATCCTTCCGGGCACATTTGCTGAGAGTCTTCGGCAAGATTTGCCCCCCCCAGAATTGCGGTAAGCCTCGAAAATCTTGTGGCGCTCGTTCTGAAGTTGCAGGTTTTTCAGAGAATGCTCGCTTTTCAGTTTAGCATACTTCTCATTGAATTCCTTGTTCGCCTGGCTGAGTGTTTCGCGGATGTTACACTCAGTCTTCTCAAACATCTCCTGTTGCCGGTTGACCTGTATCTTATATTCCAGCTTCTCCGTCTGAAGCTTACGGTTAGAGACCGAACAGAAGGTCTTCTGGTCATCGAGGTCCTGCTGAAGTTCTGCGCGCTTATGCTCATACTCCTCACGTTCCTTATTAATAGCCTCGGTGTTCTTTACTAGCTGAGCATGGAATATCTCAGTTGTCATTATCTCTTTAGCAGTTTCTACTGCTCCGTCCAATACGGTCTTGATATCTTTTTCGTTACTCATTTTAATGTGAATTTAATCGTTTATACTCTGCCATGTTCATGCTGATCCTCTCCAGATATAAATCCTGCGTATTAGGAGCTGAGTAATACCTGCCATTGGACCAGACGATGATGACGCGGCTGTTTTTCAAATCTCTGTAGAAGCAGAGCCTACCCCTTCGGTTTCTGTCTAGCCAGCACCACGATTCAATCTTGTTCGGCCTTATGCGTTTGGCTGTATACTGAAAAAGGGTCATTCTCAATACAGCCTTGGCAAGCAGACGATCCTTGCGCCTGCGATGTTTGTTCTTAATTGTTCTCATAATTCTTTTTGTGTTAAAATTCTCACGGTGCAAAGGTACGAAATCTTTGCTGTGCGTCAAAGGACAAACATATGAGTGATGTTTGGCTATTTTTCACTCATTTCTTCTATCGGCCGCCA
>SAMEA3387506__coassemble_1136_pt1 | contig 22341 bp, 19 predicted proteins | sample SAMEA3387506__metabat2_low_PE_002 | metagenome-assembled genome bin SAMEA3387506 (sample SAMEA3387506) | Felis catus | biome: Faeces | place: United Kingdom | collected 2012
CAGTTTCATGCAGCAGTGAAGATAAAGAGTTTGATTATGCAGCATTGCCGATGTCGGCACAGCTGTTTGTAAAGCAATATTTTGCTGATGCATCATACAGCCGTGTGGAAAAGGAGAAAGATAATGGCTTTTGGGAATATGAAGTATTGCTCAGTGATGGCTCTAAAGTGGAGTTTAATGAGAAGGGAGAGTGGACGAGTGTTGAGTGCAAATACTCTGAGATCCCTGTAGGCATTATTCCTACTGTCATAGCTGAGGATATTGCAAAGAAATATCCTGATTTGAAGCCTTACAAAATTGAAAAAGAGGTTGGCGGATATGAAATTGATATTCCTGGCTACGATCTCTATTACAGCAATAACGGTATATTCATACGTGCTGAAATTGACAAATAACAGAAGAGGGTGTGTCATGGCTTTATGACACACCCTCATGCAGTTCTGGTACTTACTATAACAGCTCTCTTGCTATCCAGGCACAGGCTTCAGCATCTATTCCGGTTCGGGCTTGATGAGGCTGTAGTAGCTGTCTGCAATCTCGCCATCCCTCACTATCACAATGCCCACCGAGCAGACACTTGTACGCTGCTGGTTGGCCGTTTCGAAATCTATCGCTGCAAAATCTTTCATAGAATTATCATTTTTGTGCCTTATATATTATGGTGTTACTCTGAGGAAATATAGGCTATCCTATTTCTCCCATCAGCCATCTTAGGGCATTGATTCTCTTGATACCGTTGTAATCGGCAGTAGGGTCTTCATCAAGTGTAAGGATATACTTAGGATATTGGTCATTGATCTGCTGCAGAGATGCCAATTCACGTTTTAAGGAAGTCTCATCTCTAACGGTAGCAGCTACCTGATAATACGTGATATTGTTTTTATCAATCGCTACAAAATCTACTTCCAGATTATCCATCTTTCCTATATATACTTTCTGCTGGCGATGGAGTAGTTCCAGATAAACGATGTTCTCCAGGATGCGGCCGGCATCGAATGAGCGGGAACCTAGGAGCATTCTTCTCAAACCGATATCTACTAGATAATATTTACCCAATGTCTTGAGCGGCTGCTTACCCTTGATGTTGTATCTTTTGGTTTCATATACGAAGAAGGTTTCGCAGAGTGCGGTCAGATATCGTTCTACGGTTTTCTGGTCTATTTTCCTTCCATCGGCAGTCATGATGTCGGCTATGCGCTTGGTGGATAGGATGTTGCCGATATTGTCGGCTGTGAAACGGATAACGCTTTCCAGCATCATGACATCGGGTAACTTCTTCCTGCTCATGATATCCTTTACTACAATGGTGTTATATACGCCATTCAGGTAGTCGCTGATTTCTGCGGGAGTATCCAGTTCAAGGGTATATGGAAAACTGCTCCTTGTGATGTAGTCTGTATAGGCTTTGGGAAGATTGTCGGTTCCTCCGATACCTTCAACATACTCTCTGAATGAAAGGGGAAGCATTGCGATTTCCACATATCTTCCGGATAGTAACGTGGCGATTTCGCTTGACAGCATATAGGCATTCGATCCCGTAATATAGAGATCTACTGTTGGCTTCAGGTTGAGGCTGTTGATGATGTCTGGGAAATCTTCCACATGTTGTATCTCATCAAAGAAGATATAAGTCATCTTGTCTTGATGAATTAATGGCTTGATATAAGCGTATAAGTTATGTGGATTACGAAGTTCATAGAAGTCGTAATCCTCGAAATTGAGATAGATGATTTGGTCGGCACTGACACCTTGCCTCTTAAGCCAGTCACGATAAATCTCCATAATGGTGGATTTACCGCAACGGCGAATGCCGGTTATCACTTTGATAAGAGACTTGTCTTTGAAAGCGATCAGTTTATTGAGATATTCCGTTCTTTCTATTCGTTTCATATCATTTCATTGCTCTTTGATTATATATTTGCTGCGAAGATACTATTTTTTTAGGATAAATCATCCTAAAAGTAGAATATTTAAGAAAGTTTTAGGATGAATCGTCCTAAAACTTTTGAAATTAGAGAAGTTTTAGGATGAATCGTCCTAAAACTTTTTATCTATCCCCATATTTAGGTATTTCTGCGAAACCATCATTTTTAGGTATTGCAGATTACGGGAAAAGGGCGTATCTTTGCACCCGAAAATAAATGTAACTAAAAGTAATATAGACAAATGAAAACAACAATCGTAATTTATGGCTCTTCTACTGGCTCATGCCAGTCGATTGCCGAAACCATCGCCTCTAAGTTGGGCGTGGAAGCTGTAGATGTAGCTAACATCGATGACGCTACTATCACAAGTCATGAGAATCTTCTTCTCGGTACTTCTACCTGGGGTGCCGGCGAGATGCAGGACGACTGGTATGATGGCGTGAAGACATTGAAGAGTGCCGGCTTGGCTGGCAAGACTGTGGCCCTGTTTGGTTGTGGCGACAGTGAGTCTTACCCTGATACATTCTGTGGCGGCATGAAGGAACTCTATGATGCTGCCGTTGAGGCTGGTGCTACCGTATTGCCTGGTGTTTCTACAGACGGATACACCTATGATGACAGTGAGGCAATTGATGGCGACAAGTTCCTGGGACTCGCACTCGACGAGGTGAACGAGGACGACAAGACAGAGGAGCGTATCGATGCCTGGCTCGAGGACATCAAGCCAGCGTTATAATTTTACAAAAATATTTTTCAAGAATTGGAGAATGATGGAATTCTCTGATTCTTGGTTTAAAAACAGATAAATTCGGATAGTATGCAGCAGGAAATCGCAACACCAGTAGATTTGAAGGTTCTGATGAATCATATATATGAATATAAGAAGGGCGTGCGCCGCCTGGTGCTCTACACCTTCAACAAGAAATATGAGTCTTTTGCCATAACTAGATTAGAGCGTCAGAACATTGATTATATCATCCAGCCGGTTGGCAACGACCGTCTGAATCTCTTCTTTGGTAAGAAAGAATGTCTGGATGCTATCCGCATGATAATCACCAAACCGTTGTGCCAGCTTACGCCGGAGGAGGATTTCATCTTGGGTGCCATGCTGGGATATGACATCTGTGCCCAATGCGAACGCTATTGTGAGCGGAAGAAGAAGGTTTGCTAAGCTTTTCTTTCATCTTCGTAATGTTTTATGTTTATAAGTAGAAAGAGCGTGATTGCCGTAATGGTGATCACGCTCTTTCTGCATATTTCGGAATAATTCCTCTTTTTGAGGGCTGAAATGAAAGAAAAAGTCCTGAAAACACTACTTATTTATTAGTACAGACTATATCTATGCGTTTAACCTGATACCTAATTCTAAGTATAAAAAATGTGAAAATCACAATTTCTCGGTATTGTACAATTTCTAAATAAGTCTTACCTTTGCAGCCTGAAAAAAGGAATAGATATGAAAAAAGGATTAGGAAAAATCAGAAAGATTAAAAAGAAACACATCTTCCTGGCCTTGTTGGCCGTGATTGTTCTGGGAGGTTTGGCGAAGGCTTACTCTGCCTGGGTGGGTACTACCCGCATCGCTTTCCTCAACTATCAGGCTATTGCGCTGGGACAGATTTCGCATGCCAACGACAATGCGATGATTAAACTGAGTGAGATCACGACCGATGATTTCGATCATCTGGATGATTACGATATGATTATCGTGAATGGTATGGGACTCCGAATCGACGAGAACCAGCGCAAGCAGTTGGAAGAGGCTTCCTATAAGGTGCCGACCCTGACTCATGCTGCTACCAACCCAGCCAACAATATCGTATCAGTAGATAATTTCGATGCCGATTATCTGATGCAGTACATCGAGAACGGCAGCAAGAAGAATTATCACAGTATGCTCGCTTACATCCGTAAGTTTATCGACGGAAAGAAGTTCATGGCTCCAGAACCGGAACGTGTGGATGAGCGACCAAACTATCTCCTGACTCATTTCGACCCGAAGGATGAAAAGGGTGATGAACTGGGTTTCAACAGCATCCGTGAGTACAATGCCTTCCTGGCAAAGAACGGTTTATATAAAGAAGGTGCTCCTACCATCTTGCTTACCGGTTTTATGGGTGCGGCTCCTGATATGGAGAAGGCTTTCGAGAAGAAGGGATTCATGGTGTATCGCATCAACCAGCTGCAGAGCTTTATTGCCGGTCATCATGCCGACAGTATCCAGGCGAATGCCGTAGTGAATATGGCGCACGGCAGGTTGGGCGATTACTTCGTAGAGTTTCTGAAGCAGAAGAATATTCCTCTGTTCTCACCTCTTAATATCAACCGTTTGACCACCGATTGGGAGAACGACAAGCAGGGAATGAATGGCGGCTTCATGTCGCAGAGCATCGTGACTCCGGAGATTGATGGTGCCATCCGTCCATACGTGGTTTTCGGTCAGCGCATCAACAAGGAGGGCTTGCAGGAGGTTTACGGCATCCCTGACAGAATGGAGAGTTTTGTGGAGAGCGTGCAGGGCTATGTGAATCTGAAGAACAAGAAGAACAGCAGCAAGCGCATCGCCATCTTCTACTTCAAGGGTCCGGGTCAGAATGCACTTACCGCTTCGGGAATGGAAGTGGTTCCATCGCTCTACAATCTCCTGGTTCGCTTGAAGAATGAGGGATACAATGTAGGCAAGTTGCCAGCCAATCCTCAGGAACTGGCAAAGATGATCCAGGCTCAGGGTGCCGTCTTCGGAACCTATGCAGAGGGAGCCTATACCCAATTCCTCCAGTCGGGACATCCAGCCCTGGTTACCGCCCAGCAGTTTGCCGGATGGACACAGAAGGCTTTGTCTAAGAAGATGATCAAGGAGCTGAATCAGCTCTATGGTTCCTTCCCTGGCAAATATATGGCTACCGATGACGGTAAGTTGGCGGTGGCAAGACTGCAGTTTGGTAATGTGGCTCTGCTTCCACAGGTGATGGCAGGCGTGGGAGGCGACTCCTTCAAGATTGTGCATGGCACCGACCAGGCACCTCCTTACACCTATGTTGCCTCTTATCTCTGGGCTCGTTATGGTTTCAGTGCCGATGCACTTATCCATTTCGGAACCCACGGTTCGCTGGAATATACCCCGAGAAAGCAGGTGGCACTCGACAGCAACGACTGGAGTGACCGATTGATTGGTGTGGTTCCACATCTTTATATATATACCATCGGCAATGTGGGCGAGGCGATGATTGCCAAGCGCCGTACCTATGCCCAGACCCAGAGCTATCTCACTCCTCCTTTCAAGGAGAGCGAATTGCGACAGACCTATAAGCAGTTGAGCGATGCCATCCAGTCTTACGAAAAGAAGGCATCTGCCGAACAGTCGCTGAAAGTGAAGGCGCTGACCGTGAAGATGGGAATCGCCCGTGAACTGGGACTCGATGCCAAGCAGATGAACAAGCCATATTCTGCAGATGAAATCGCAAGAGTAGAGAACTTTGCGGAAGAGTTGGCAAACGAGAAGATTACCGGCAAACTCTATACTCTGGGTGTGCCATACGATAATGATGATGTCCGCACCAGTGTCTATGCGATGGCTACAGATCCTATTGCCTACGGAATGCTGGCAGTAGATAAACTGAAAGGTCGTGCTCAGGAGGGTGTGGAGAAGCACAAGCAGCTTTTCGACCGTCTCTATCTGAGCAAGGCACGCAATACCGTGACCCAGCTTCTGGGTTCTGCCTCGGTTTCTGATGAATACATCTGCCGTTATGTAGGAATCACTCCTGCCGAACTCCAGATGGCCCGTAAGGTAGAGGCGATGCAGGCAGCTCCGGATCCTATCCAGATGATGATGCAGATGGCAGACCAGATGGGTGGAATGAAGGAGGCGAAGCCGAAGAGGGTGGACCACCGTACGGTAAGCGAGCTCCGTGCTGCCAAGGTTTCTCATAAGAAGAAGATTCCGCAGATGAGTCGTGAGGCTTTTGAGAAGATGGAGCAGACCGGTCGCTTCCCTGACAAGATGATGGAAGCCATCAAGAAGGGCCAGAAATGGTATCAGGAGGATTTGAAGAAGGCGAAGATGGCGAAAGCCGGCAAGGGCAAAGCATCTCAGAAATCTTCTAAAGATAAGGGTATGATGATGTCGAAAGCACCTAAATATACCCGTCAGCAGATTCATCTGGCTCAGGCGATTACTACCGTAGAGCATGCCTTGCAGAATGTGGGCAAGTATTCGGAGGCGCTCCGTCAGAGTCCGTTCAACGAGATGTCTTCTCTGATGAATGCCCTGAATGGCGGCTTTACCGCTCCATCTCCTGGTGGTGATTTGATAGTGAATCCGAACACTCTGCCTACCGGTAGAAACCTCTTCTCCATCAATGTGGAGAATACACCTTCGGAGGATGCCTGGGAGAAGGCAAAGGAACTTTGCGACAATACCATCAAGATGTATTGCGAGCGACATAATGGTGAATATCCTCGTAAGGTAAGCTATACGCTCTGGAGTAGCGAGTTTATCGAAACAGAGGGTGCTACCATCGCCCAGATTCTCTATATGCTCGGTGTAGAACCGGTAAGAGATGCCTTCGGTCGTGTTACCGATCTGCGTCTCATTCCATCCAAGCAGTTGGGCCGTCCTCGCATCGATGTCGTGGTTCAGACTTCCGGTCAGCTCCGCGACCTGGCAGCATCCCGTCTCTTCCTCATCAACAAGGCGATTGAGATGGCGGCAAATGCCAAGGGTGATAAGTATGACAACCTGGTGAAAGCCGGTGTTACCGAATCCGAAAGAGTGCTCGTAGAGAAGGGTATGTCGCCAAAGGAGGCCCGCGAGGTGAGTATGTATCGAGTGTTTGGTGGCGTAAACGGCAACTATGGCACCGGTATCCAGGAGATGGTAACCGCAGGTGACCGCTGGGATAAGGAAAGTCAACTTGCCGAGGTCTATATGAACAATATGGGTGCCTACTACGGTGATGAGAAGAACTGGGAGACCGTTCGCAAGGCTGCTTTCGAGGCAGCGCTGACTCGTACTGATGTGGTAGTTCAGCCACGACAGAGCAACACCTGGGGTGCCTTGAGTCTTGACCACGTATATGAATTCATGGGAGGTATGAACCTCGCAGTCCGCAACGTAACCGGTAAGGATCCAGATGCTTATCTCGCCGACTATCGCAACCATAGCAATATGAGAATGCAGGAGGTGAAGGAGGCTATCGGCATCGAGGGCAGAACCACCATCTTCAATCCAGCCTATATCAAGGAGAAGATGAAGGGTGGAGCCAGCAGCGCCAGCACATTCGCAGAAATCGTAACCAATACCTACGGTTGGAATGTGATGAAGCCAAAGGCTATCGACAAGGAGATGTGGGATGAGATATATAATGTATATGTCAAGGACAAGTACAATCTCGGCACCAAGGAGTTCTTCGACAAGCAGAATCCGGCTGCGCTGATGGAAATGACCGCCGTGATGATGGAGAGTGCCCGCAAGGGAATGTGGAAGGCTACTCCTCAGCAGCTCAAGGACATCGCCAAGCTTCATACCGAGACCGTGAACAAGTATAAGCCTTCATGCTCCGGTTTCGTCTGCGACAATGCCAAGCTGCGCAATTATATCGCCAGCAAGACCGATGCTGCTTCTGCCAAGGAATATCAGCAGAATGTAGAGCAGATCCGCGACGCTGAGGCTGCGAAGAACAGCAGCGACAAGGGTATGGTGATGAAGAAGGAGACGCTGAATGAGGAAGCTCAGAAGACCACCACTGTGGTGAGCGGCATCGTAGTAGGTGTCATCGTCATCGTAGCATTCGTGATGTTGGCGATTCTGATTCGCAGAAGAAGAAAGAATATGGTTGAATAGAAATGGAGACATTAGTTTTAGTAATGATGATATTGGTTTGCTTCAGTTTTGTGCTGAAGCAGACCTTCCACGGAGTGAAGGAGATTATGATCATCTCGGTGCTCGTAGCCTTCTTCGTGGGAATGACCTGGCCACTTGCCATCGAACAGTCGAAGACGCAGATTGCGGCCTGGATAGCCGACCAGAAGCTGATGCTCGATATGGCGGTGCTGCTGAGTATCGATGTGGCACTCACGATGCTTTTCTGTGTGCACCACGTAGATCTGAAGACTTCGGAACATGTGAGTCGCCGCAAATGGGTGTTCTTCATCTTCCTGAAGTACTTCCCGGGTTTGCTGGTTTTCCCAGTGCTTTTCAGTGTTCTGGTGATGACCATCTTCCTGCTTCCCGGCGTATCGTTCCAGGTAGTGGCATGGGTGCTTGCCGTAGTGCTGCTGGTCTTGACGCCGGTATTCACCTATGGTTTGAGATGGCTCTTGCCGGAGCGACCAATCCGCTTGGAACTGCTTTTTCTGGTAGAGGTGCTGCTCGGATTGATGGGCATCATCGGTTCGGTGAATGGCAGGACTGCGGTGGCAGGATTCAACAGTTTCGATGCCCTCTCGCTTCTCGGCGTTATCGCCATCGTCATCGTAGGAATGGTGATAGGATGGGCAATTTACAATTATCAAATTAAAAAATATAGAGTATAATGAATTACATATCAGACGTATTGTTTTGGATTTCCACAGGCATGCTGGTTCCTGTGATTATTTTGTTGATTTTCTTCTTCCTCAGAGCCTTGCTGCTCCTTGGAGGTTTCTTCGGACAGTATCTTGTAAAGCGCAAGTCGGGTGCGGAGATTCGTGAACAGATGAACACCCTGACGCTCGATAACATCGATACCCTGGGCGATCGCTTGCCAAAGAACAAGCAGGCTGTCATCGTATCCTATATGAAGAAACTCGTGGACAACCGTCAGAGCAAGGCGCAGGTGAACCGCATCCTCGACCAGTATGCCCAGTTTGTTGAGAAGGATCTTTCTCTTCCTTCTACACTCCTGAAGATGGGTCCGATGCTCGGTTTGATGGGTACCTTGATTCCGATGGGTCCTGCCCTGGTTGGTCTTTCTACCGGTGATATTGCTTCGATGGCTTACAATATGCAGGTGGCTTTCGCTACCACCGTAGTAGGCCTGTTCTCTGCTGCCATCGGTTTCGTAACCAAGCAGACCAAGAACCGCTGGTACACCGAGGATATGAGCAACCTCGAGTTTATGGCAGATCTTTTGGAGGAAAAGTAAAAAGGTTTTAAAGGTAAAAAAGGTAAAAAAGTAAAAAAGGCTTTTAAAGGTAAAAAAGTAAAGATATATAATTTATGAGACAGAGACGCAGAAATAGGCTTGCGCATGATGGCGAGGATGATGATCCGATGAGCGTAGTGAGCAACCTCTTCGATGTGGCGATGGTGTTTGCCCTCGCCCTGATGGTAGCACTCGTTTCGCGCTATAATATGACGGAAATGTTCAGCAAGGATAACTTCACGATGGTGAAGAACCCTGGCAAGGAGAATATGGAAATCATTACCAAGGATGGACAGAAGATCAATCGCTATACTCCTTCTGAAGACCAGAGCAATAAATCTGGCAACAAGGGAAAGAAGGTAGGCATTGCTTACCAGTTGGAGAATGGCGAAATCATCTATGTTCCGGAAGATAAATAATCGGGGATTGCAAATCCCCTCAAACAGAAAATATTATTGTAACTAAAAGAAAAATAAAGAAAAATGAAAAAGTTTAAGACAATGATGGCCATGATGTTGGCTTTGGTTTCTATGTGTGTAGCATTCAGCTCTTGCAGCAGCGATGATGATCCTGTAGCAGTAGCTGCGGCAAAGGAAATTGCGGGTACCTATACCGGAAGTTTGGATATGACTGTAATGGGCACGGCTTCTACATACGATAACCTTACCATGAAGATTGAGGCTGTAGATGATGCTACAGTCAAGGTTACATTGCCAGCTTGTGGCGAGGGTATGATGGCTCTTCCTGCTCTGGAGGTACCTGCTGTGAAGGCTTCCGGTTCTAACGGTGCTTATGCTTTCTCTCAGGAGAACTATGCAGGTACTATTACCGTGAATGGTGCAGAGAAGAAGTACACAGTTACTTTGCATGGTACATTGAAGGACAAAACCCTGACCGTCAACTATTCTGTGCAGTATGGCAAAATGCCTATGCCAATGATTGGTAAGTTTGTTTGTACAAAATAAGAGAATAGTTTCTGGATAAACTTTGATATAACTCGATGAAACAAAAGATATTCGCACTATTCCTGATCCTTTGCGGATTGTGCCTGAATCTGAAAGCCGAAACCCAGGGCGATGTCGTGGGTAGGGTGCTCGATGATTCGGGCGCACCTCTGGCGGGTGCTACCGTCCAGATTTTGCATGCAAAGAGTGGGGTAACAACTGATGAAGACGGATATTTCCGCATTCCTTACAGCAAGGATGGAGCGGTGAGAGTGAAGGTGAGCTTTGTGGGCTATCAGACTCAGACTTTCGTACTGAAAGCGGATGAGAGAAAAGGTGAGCAGCATGTGCTTCGCCTTCAACCGGATGCTACTGCCCTCGATCAGGTGGTAGTTACCGCAACCCGAACTCCGAAGGCTTTGAAGGATGCTCCTGTGGTAACCCGTCTGATTACCGCCAATGATATCAAGATAGCTGATGCTACCAATATCCAGGACCTCCTCACCGAGCAGATGCCGGGTCTGGAATTCGGCTATGCCATGAATCAGGAGACTTCTCTCAATATGAATGGTTTCGGTGGAAACGCCGTGCTCTTCCTCGTAGATGGCGAGCGATTGGCTGGTGAAACCATGGATAATGTAGATTATAGTCGTCTGAACTTGGATAATGTAGGACGTATCGAGATAGTAAAGGGTGCTGCTTCGGCGCTCTATGGCGCCAATGCCGTAGCCGGAGTTGTCAACATCATCTCCCGTGAAAACAGCGAGCCTTGGACTGCCAATGTCAATACCCGCTACAACGACTTCAACAAGGAGTGGCGCCACGGTGGAAGCTTCAGCTTCAATGCCGGAAAATGGAATTCGCAGACCAGCATCCAGCGCACCACATCGGATGAGGTTCAGCTCACCAGTCCTTTCGATACAGAATCCAACATCCTCCATATCTATGGTGGAGAGACCTTCAATGTGAAGGAGCGTCTTACCTACAAGCTCTCTAACAAGGTGAAGCTGATAGGTCGTGGCGGTTATTTCAATCGTATCAGCAAGCGCAGCAACTATGATGATCATTACATGGATTATTCTGCCGGACTGAAGACCGTGATGAATCTTTCGGAGAATGATAATCTGGAGATTTCTTACGGCTTCGACCAGTATGACAAGGCTCGATATGTGAATGATGAGCGTACTCACGACCACGATTATACCAACCGTCAGAACACCGTCCGTGCCCTCTATTCCCATATCTTCGGCAAGAATACATTGACGGTAGGTGCAGATTTCCTGAACGATTATCTTACCACCTATCAGTTTGAGGATAATGAATCAAAGAATCAGAATTCATGTGATGCCTTCGCCCAGTTCGATTACAATCCTTTGCAGTGGTTGAACATCGTGGCAAGTCTTCGTCATGATTACTTCTCTGCATCCAGCCAGCATGCTACTACCGGTCGTCTGGCTCTGATGACCAAGTGGAAGGGTTTCTCCATCCGTGCCAACTATGCCGGCGGATTCCGTGCCCCAACGCTCAAGGAGATGTATATGAACTTTGATATGGCAGGTATGCAGATGATTTACGGTAATCCGGATCTGAAGCCGGAGAAGAGCAACAACTACAACCTGGCGCTGGAGCATACCGGAAAGGTGAAGAATGCTGGCTTCTTTACCGGTCAGTATAGTCTTACTCTCATGGGTTATTATAATAAGTATGATAAGCGTATCACTACCGAGGATTATGCCGATTATACCCCGGGAACCGGTCAGCCGGATGTGGCTTCGCGTTATTGCAACGAGGATGGAGTAGAGGTGAGCGGTATCGACTTCAGTGCCCAGTACCGTTCGGATATGGGTCTAGGTGTGAAACTCGACTACAGTTATCTCCATGTGGGTGGCAGAAGTGTAGATTCCCAGTTCTCCCAGCCTCGTCCGCATTCAGCTACCTGGCGTCTCGACTACGACCGTCAGCTCTGTTCGTTCTATCGCATCAATGCCGCTCTGTCAGGCAGATACTTGTCTTCTCCTGATACGAACATCAAGAAGCATGACAGCAGTTATCAGTTGTGGAAGTTCACGCTTCAGCAGCGATTCCTGGATGCCGTCAATCTGAATTTCACGGTAGATAATCTTTTCGGTTATACGCCAAAGAACTATTATTGGAGTTCGGCGATGACCACCGGTCGCACCTTCACGGTAGGCCTTTCTATTGATATCGACCGTTTCGTAAAGGTATTCTAATAAAAATAGCAGGGTGGACCAGTCTTCCATCCTGCTTCTTTTCTGATAGTACCGCCCTAACTATATAAAAATAGGTAGTTAGGGCGGTGTTATCGTTTATAGGTTCGCCCTAACTATGTTAAAAAAGATAGTTAGGGCGGTACTATCCTTGCAGATTTCATTTTTTTTGTTTATCTTTGCACCGATAAAATTTAGTATAAATGAAATAAAATCAGAAAGTTATGGATGCAAACGGAATAATAGGACGTGAATATGAGCAGAAACTCATTCTGGAACGTTGTAAAAGCAACAAGGCAGAACTGATAGCTATCTATGGTCGTAGGCGCGTAGGAAAGACTTTTCTGGTTCGAAAAATGTTCAACGACCAGTTTGCCTTTTCCTTTATTGGTATGTATGAAGTGAGCCGTGCGGTACAGCTGGAGCAGTTTCGGATGGCGTTGGCGCAGTATGCTAAGCAGACCGTGCCCAAGCTGAAAACCTGGTTTGAGGCTTTTGCTGCTTTGCGTGAATATCTGTCGGGCTTATCTCTGCAGGAACCGATTGTTCTGTTCTTTGATGAGTTGCCTTGGATGGATACGCCCAAAAGCAATTTTATCGCAGCTTTCAGTTATTTCTGGAATTCATGGGCTTCTATGGTCCCTCAACTGAAACTTATCGTCTGTGGTTCTTCCACCACGTGGATGTTGGCTAAGTTTATAGGCGATAAGGGCGGATTGTATGGTCGCGTTACCCGGCAGATCTATCTGGCTCCATTCTCTCTGGGCGAGACAGAGCTGTTCTTAAACGAATTGAAAGGCCTTGCTCTTACCCGCCAGCAGGTATTGGATGTGTATATGATATTGGGTGGTATTCCTTATTATCTTGATATGCTGGAGCGTGGTGTGCCGTTAGATGTGTGCATCGACAGACTGTTTTTCTCGCAGGATTCGCCATTACGTGGAGAATTCGATTTCCTCTTCCGTTCCCTCTTTAATGACTCCAAGCATTATCGCAAGATAGTAGAGGTGCTTTCTGAAAAAATGAAGGGGATGACCCGTAAGGAATTGATGGATGAGTTGAAACTGAAAGGCGGTGGACAGTTATCAGAAATCCTGGAGAATCTGAAGAAATGCGATTTTATCAGGAAATATGCTACCATAGGAAAGAGTGAAAGGGATGCCCTATATCAGTTAACTGACTTATACTCATTGTTCTATACCCGTTTTGTGGCAAATAACAGTGGGCAGGATAAGAACTTCTGGAGTAACATGCGCAATTCGGGAAGTAGAACAGCCTGGAGCGGTTATGCTTTCGAACAGGTATGCCTACATCATATCCCACAGATCAAGAAGGCATTGGGTATTTCTGGTGTTTTGGCGAATGTTTATTCCTGGTCCTGCCGTCCTTTTGTAGATTCTACTGGTGCAGAATGGCGAGGAGGTCAGATTGATATGCTGATAGACCGTGCTGATGGAGCTATCAATATCTGTGAGATGAAATATGCCAAGGATGAGTTTGTGATAGATGCCAGCTATGAGCAGCGGCTGCGTGACAGGATGTCTTCCTTCTCTGTGGCGACCAAGACGAAGAAGGCATTGCTGCATACTTTCATCACGACTTATGGGGTGAAGCAGAATATGCATAGTGGATTGGTGAATAGTGAGGTAAGGATGAATGATCTCTTTGGATAAATGGTATTTTAATGTCCGTTTTCAAAACTGATACTGCCCCCATGAGATAGGGGGCAGGTCGGTGAAAAACGTTGAAAAATCGCCTAGAACCATCTCTTCTTCATTTTCTTCAAGAAATCCTTGGTGATAGGGAAGCCGGAGGCATCACCTATTACGGAGTCGGTATGGCAGAAGGGACATTCGGCTGTAGGCGGCTCATCAGGGAGGTAATCTGTGATTTCGGATGGCGAGAAGATTTCGCCGCAGAAGAAACAACCGCACTTTTCAGACTTCTCTATCTGTTCCTTGTTGCTGAAACTGCAATCGTGAGCCTGGCGGAAAATCCTGTCTTTCTCCTCCTCTTCTTTCTGCTTTTTCTCAGCCTTTTCCAAATACCCCTTGAATCGTCTCTGAAGATAGAGCGGCACATGATAGTGAGGGGCGAAGACATACAGCGACGGAACATGGTCGTGGTATTCGTAGCCGGGACCATCTATCACGGTATAGCTGTCATCCGTCTCATCATATGGCAGTTCATCCAATCCCCTTTTATCCTTGGCAGCCTGGTTTCTCTCCCAGATCCATTCGGTGGTAAGCGGAGTTCCGACAACGATGGCAAGTTTCACCTCATCGCCACGATATACTTCCACGATGTCACCTTTCTGGAATCTAATCTGTTCTGCGTTTCTGCCTCGGAAGGTCTCGTCAGGATGACGGTTGTATGCAGGCAAATCGCAGACTCCGGGATAGTAAATGCTGAAACGCGAACAGCAGTAAGACCGGTCGATCAGTTTTCCTTCCCCATCATACATCCTTTCCGAAAGACATTCGCGGTCGTAGTGCAACAGTCCCATCGGAATCTCCGAGATATAATAGCAGAAGGTATCCAGCGGATAGTCGTCTTCCTCCTTCATCTTCTTGCGGTAAAGGACATCCTGGTGCATCAGTCTCTCTGCCTCCTCCAAAGTTGTGGTGAAGGCTTGCGGACAATAGGTGTTCACCTTGTATTTCGGATAATGTGAACGCTTCTTCTCCTCCAGCTCTTCCGTTTTCTAAAACTTCGAGCTTGAAGATGGCAGGAACATCCCGATGCTGTGGATGCTCAGCCAATTGCTTGAATTCTTCGTATGTCATAGGATGTTTATTTTAAGAATTGGTGTGTCTTCTTGTATTTTGTACCATCACAGTTGGTGATGTCGATTTCTATGACCAGTCCTTCCAGCTGAAAGTCGAGCGGGATGTTGATGGCACGTCTTTGGATATCCATTTCGTAGAAGATGCTTCCGTCCTTTTTACAGAGCACGATGTCCAGATAGTCTGGCATATCAGGTATAGTTCCAGGCTCTGACATTTGTGGTTGAAACTCCCCAAACTCTTCCTTCACATACTCGAATAGTCCCCGAGTACATTTTTCGATATCCACCCCTACATATCGAGTATAGGTGTATTTGATGATACATAAAGACATTTTATTTGCCATTTTATTCTTGCTTTTTGGTTATACCTTTATAATATAGTAATATGAAGGGAAAATTTCAAAAAAAAGCGCTGGTATTTCAAAAAATACCAGCACTTTCATTCTGATCTTTATTCTGAACAACGATTTATATATCAATTGTCATGATTAATAGGCTGGGACAATTTTGAGACGCTTGAATAAAGTATTGCTTTGTTTTTTTATGTGTTCGAGGAAACTTTTAAAGTCACCTTTGCGCCACATTTTTGCAATCATAGCTTTACCTGCTGTCTTGTTGTTTTTGTATAACGTACCATAGCCAGGGCCATAAGGCGAGTCTTGCTTTATTGGATACAAGTCCCAACAACTTTTGGTGATTTCTATTTCAAAACCTGATTCTGTTTTTGCCTTTTTATCATCTTCAGATAAGCATATCACGCTATCGTATTGTTTCTTCATTTTATTGTGGGCATAATAGGAATTGATTTTTGTAGGGAATGCTGCTCTAACCTCATCAATGCTTTTTGGTGACGAAAGTTCCATCCATTTCATGAAGAAAACAGCAACAGTTCTGCCTTTGGACAGAGGTTTTTCAAAACCATCTATAGTAGTCCAATTGCCGTCACCGTTTTTGTCCCAAAGAACTCGATATTTGGAATTGTCTCGACGATTCTGCTTGAACACGTTCATCAGTTCACCCTCGTGACCTTCAACAATCTGGCTTTTGCACACATACAAGATAGTGGTAAACAGATTGATGTTGTTGTCCCAAAAGTTCTGTAGCAGTTCTACATACTCACTATTCACATTTATATCGTTCATAAGTTTTCTGGTAGCCTCACCTCCTGCCACAAACAACGCGGCATCATACAGCTCTTTGTATCTGCTATACAAATCAGTTAGATTTTTTCGATTGGTCGAAGAAATAGCCAGAATAGAGTTTGACAACTTGTTAGGGTCGATTTCCTTATCATCAGTCCATTGTGTCGCAGGCACACTCAGATTCTCAATGTAGGCATTAATCAAGTCACTATACTCAGATGACATAGGGTATGCAGTCAATGGCTCTATCACCTTATCAAGCAGAGTTTGGTATGTAAGATGTATAAAGTGTTCACAACTGCATGTTTTTGTATCATCAGGGGTCAGATATATTTCGATGGCATGGGTTCCTTTCTCTTTAGCCAGATATTGGGCGACCGCATCGTGATATTTCTTTGTTTGGTTTTTCCCCTCATTTGAGTATATCTTGTTTTCAACCACCAATGGCATCATCTTTTTATTGCCATCACAATCAGTCAGCCAAAGTTTCATCCATATATCCAATCGTTCCTTACCATTGCTTTCTGATATCTGATTAAGACATCTTTCTGTAGTACAATCTTCTACTTCCAGTTGATAATTTCCGCTTATCATCAACATTGCAAGGTCTGGTTGCAGAGCTTCATTATGTAATGCATACAGTGCAAGCACCTTTTTCAAAGGAATAAGACCCAGACCATGCTCTGAGTCAGGATTGAAAAGCCAACACAAGAAAGCGCTATGTCTGTTCTCATTACGCTCAATTTTCAATATGCTGAATATATTCTGTTTGTTATAGGATGCCGAAAGATTCTGATATATAGAATCATTTTGCATATCTATTATTTTCTTTTTTAAATCTTGGTAGCTCATTGTAAGTAGTTGTTAGAAATTACCAGTAATTTGTTAAGTCTAAAAGTTGAGTAAGATACATATGCTATGTCATTAAAAATCAACTATAAACGAACATTGTTTTACTTCACTTTTAGACTTTACAATCCATTAGTTATAAATAAAGTGTCATTAGTGTCCCGTTAAAATCGGGACACTAATGACTTAACCTTTTTGATTTTTTTGAAGAGTGATGTAACCTATTCAAATATATAGCTATTATGGAGTCACCTTTATACCATAATTAGGACATTCGAGACCAGTCACAATGAAGTTCTCGTCATCTTCGGGATCACTGTCAACTTTTATTCTTACCGTGGTTTTATCGCTTATTGTCACCTTAAACCAATTGTCGGCCTCAGCTTCATAATCCATCTTTGGTCCTTCGTCACCATAATCACCTTCATCGCCGAGTACAAACCATTTAATATATTCACCGTGCTCTCCTTGTCCGTAATCAATTCCATCATCATAATCGGCCAATGCTTTCTTAACTTTAGGCGATAGATGACGCTCAAAATTTGCGGTATAAGCAGAATATGACTCAGAACCAAATTCATCAGACGAATAGATAGTGTTTTTGTAGAAATTCTTCAGAAATTCGATTTTCTTATCCTTCAGCTCAGCTGCTTTCTCTTCTTTACTTATCGAATCGTTATAAATGGAGTCTGCAACCATCTGCTTACGTAACTCAGCCTCCTTTGCAGACTTCGAATTGCATGACGACACCACACCAATGGTGATGAACACCAAGAATAGATATACTATTTTCTTCATAGTCTTTTACTTCCTTATTTTGATTTATACTGCTTACTTCTTTTCTATTTTCTTTACGTCCTTGTTCTCCTTTGTAAATTCCGTGTATTCGGAACCGGTAAACTTGGCTTTTTTCAGAATGTCCTTCAGTGTGTTGCCACCCTTTTGGTTGAAGGTTACTGTCCAACTCAGTGAGTGGTTATAGGCAGCCATTGCATAGCCTTCAAGTTGGAAGTTATAGGTAAAAGTCTCACCAGGTTGAAGGTCAACTCCAGAAACAGTTTTTGTACTTGGTGCGGAGTTGCCGTCATTGTCGGTAAAATGAAAAACTACATCATAGTTCGTACCCCTTACCGGAAACTCACCTTCGTTTCTAATGTTCTGTTCAATATTAACCCAAGAGTACTGACGATTGTATACACCGTCAAACCTTTTCAATTTCATTTCCGTCAGTTGTCCGAACTTCTTCATAAAAAACTTCATGAAATCACTATCTTCCTTGAACAGGGAGTTAAGCGCAAGATCGGAGAGTTTCTTCATTGGTACCCCAGACTTTACTGCAAGGTCTGAATACTGTTCATCAATATTGAACAGTCCATAGGAGTCAACAATCTGCCACTGGTCATTGCCAACAACCTTAAACTCAAGTTTCTGTTCTCTTGGGTTTCTTATTGTTGCCGTGTAATTGCCTGTAGCATTGTCCTTTTCCACGTCGATGTCAGCAAGTTGAATCACTCGTGGTAGTTTCATATTACTGACTAATTTAGCGTCAGGATACAAGTCATAGATTGTTGCCACATCGTTATTCTGCAGAGCAGTGACAAACTGGTTGGTCAAATCTTCGACCGTACTCATATTTGAGTCGCATGATGACAGTCCTAGGACTGCCATCAATGCTATAGTTATGATACTTTTTGCTTTCATAAAAAAATGTTTTATCTCCATCCTGTAACTTTTCTGTTTCTCACATAAATCTTATTGTAATCAAGTTTCACTCCAAGTTCTCTAAATAGTTGGAAAATTCCACTTGGCTCATACAAACTGTAAACTCCTGCATTGTTACGGAATGTTCCCTTGAAAGAGAACAACTGAACAGCAGTTCCGTCGGCTTGAATTTCTTTGTATTCCGTAAGGATACCTGCTGGCATTCCTACATATATCTTACCTTGTTTGATATAATTGTAAGCTTTTTCTCCATATTTCTTGACTAATGCAGTCTTTTGTGCTTGTAACATTTTAGTTAGTGTAGCATTATATTTCTTGATAGCTTCCGCTTTCTTTTGTCCCTTGGCTTTAATGGCTTCATCAGGGGTATCATATCCATAATATGTAGGCTTAAAAACACCTGTATTGAAGTCAAGATTTATACCAGCAACCAATTCTAATTGTAAGTGGTCTTTATACTGATGTAATCTGTTGTCTATTGCAGGACGCTCATAAACAGCACAGTCTGGTCTCATATTGTCATAGATTTCAGTACCTTTTTCTTTGAAGTAACCAAGCATGCATTTCCCTGATGGGTCGTAAAGGAATGCTTGCTTGCTGCCACTATAGAAATCATCGATAAATTCAGGCATTCTTGAAGTTAGTGAGGCCAAGTTGTCATAATTGTCAATATCAGCTTCCGGTATATCGAGAATGACTACTCTGCCATCGGTGAAAAGAATGATATTACTTAAGCATCCTCCATAGATGGTATCTTCGGAATTACTACCATATTCTTCTTTTTGAGCATAAAACTTTTTCGAAACTGGAAGCTGTTTGATGATTTCATGCCATTCTTTCGGGTCTCTGCCACTTTGGCAAAGAAGATATCCGATACAAGTAGCAATCTTGTCGTTCTTGCCTAGAAAGTATTGGAATGCTTCTTTGATGGTTTTGCGCGATCCAGGACCATTCAGGTAGGGGGTTAACTCTTTCTTTATTTGTGGGACAAACTGCTCTGGATTTGAAGAATTCTTCATTCCATCAATAAAGTCTGTTAAACTTTTCTGAGCAAATCCATTAGATGAAAATAGCAAGAAGAATGCTATAAATAAGTATTTAACAAATGTCTTCATAATTGTTATTATTAAATGTACGTTGTTTTTTATCAGTTGCGGGGCTATGAGTTTTATTTTTTTCTTTCAGATATAAATGCTTACTTTATGAAAAAATCTAATTTAAAACCTTCGTCTCCCCAATATAATTTTCCATTCTCTATTCCTAAATATCTTGAGTCATGTATCAAATTTGTGCCTTGGTATGGTTCATAAACATCAGAATCGCGCATATTGGCACCTTGCTCTTTTTCTGGATATGGAAAAGGAAAACCTACCTCTATATCTGCTGCTTCTTCTATTGTTCCAAGGCCTGCAGGACCATTGTCGCGTTCTTTTCCAGTGATATATTTTCCTGATAAACTCTTGAGTATAGGAGAATAATGCCCTGTACTTTTGTCTCTTGCAGTCTCTACAGTCCATGTATTGTCATCATTTTGCTCTCCTTCTTCAAATGTCAGTTCGTTTCCTTTGCAGGTAAGAGTCTTATTTGTACCATGCAAGAATATCTGGAACTTTGTCTCTGGTATTTCGGATTTTCCAAACATATCACCCGTTGTGAAGAAATGCTTGCGTGCAAAACTGTCTCCGCGATCTGCGGCTTTTCCATACCATTTTATTGCTGATTTGTAGTCTCTTTTGCAACCAATTCCATTACTGTAAAATTTTCCCAAAATTCTTTGTGAATGGGCAACCCCCTGTCTGGCAGATGCTTCGTACCATTCTTTAGCCTCTTCTTTCTTTGAGGCTTTATAAAGTAGGTATGCATAATAATTTTGGGCAAAAGGATCGCCTTGATTGGCTTTCTCCAAGATTTGGATACTGTCATTGTCATTTCCTGCCAATGCGAAAGATGAGCCTGCGATAAACATAGTTATCGTTAGCAGCATAAGTTTGAAAAGATTCTTCATAATAATAAAATTTATATTATAGTTTATATTCTCTACTCTTTCTGCGCCAAATACATTTGTTCTGTTTCTTGCTCTCTTCTATATCGAGAGCGAAGATTCCAATGAACTTATAGAATTCCATTCCAAGTTCGTCTTTATGACGAAAGAATGTGATGCGTAGTTTGTTGTCTTCAATGCAAGTGTCAACATGCTTCTTACGCTTTATCTCATCCTTTTCATTGAATTCTTCGAATGTGTCTTGGTCTTCCGAAAGATGGTTGCTCCACCCGCTGCGGTTATGAATATTAGGATACCAAATTTCCAGTTTCTCTTTGTTGGGTACAGAGGCTGTTCCAACTCTCAAATAGCCATGATACTTCGGCTTAGTATTGAAAACGGCGCAAATGTCATCTATAGTTCGGAGCTGGTCATTGTCCTCGGCTTTAAACACACCTTTCTGTTTGTGATATTCCACAGAGAGCCATTTGCTCATATCCCACGGCTTTAAGTCTTGGATTTGATTAATGCGCTCCTTGATGAATGCTACACATTGGTCTATTTGCTGATGAATCTCATTTAGACTTAACCATTCGCCGTCTTTGTTTGGATTGCCACAGGAGATGATGAATTGGTCGTTTTGAGTTAATTTTATGATATTCTCATTTCGATAATCATCTTCTTTCTTTTGAAAGGCGTGGAAAGGCTCATTGATTTCGACAAAAATTCCAATTTGTGGAAGATATAAGTCTGCCAAAGCATATCTTCCATTTGGAAGTTCTACTTTCTGTTGTACGACAAATCGAATTCTCATATCATCTAGTTTATCCCAGATTCGATGGATAACATAGCTTTCGGTCTTCTTATGTTTGATGCAGAAGAAGAGGTGCTCCATGTAGTCCAATTGGTAATCAATAGGTGCTTTCTGTTGTCTCATACGCTAATCATTTACTTGTTTGTTATTTCATTCTTAGGCACAAAAAAGGTGCGAACCAATTTCATTCTGTTCTGAAGGTTCTGGACTACCTGTACACAAAGAATGAAAATCAGCTCACACCAATGGGTATATGTTGATACCCATCCCGCCGAAGCGGAATGGATACAATAATACACGGTTGGGTGAACAACTTCTGTCTTCGTTCTTGTGTACAATGAATTGTCCAGATTCTCAGTACGAACCAAGCATGGTTGTTTCCTTAACATGTCTGCTGCTTGTTTAGAACAGCACTGCAAATATACCATTTTTTTTCTAAAGTTGTTCATTGTGAGCTGATTTTTTTGCAAAAATAGGTGTTTTTTCTGCTTTTTCAGCGTTCCATTCCGTTCCAAGTTCAAAATATAGGGCGTTTTTAGTCGAAATATTGGCTTTTTTGTGTGTGGGTTGGATTTGTTTCAGTATCTTTGCAGCATGGAACAGATATTACGTGAAATGATAGAAAAAATGATGGGGCGCAAGATGGTTGTGCCCCGCGACTTCGCTTGGTTGAGCGAAAAGGTGGAGGAACGTACCCAGCAAAGGGTGAGTGCCTCTACGCTGCGACGATTCTGGGGATACGTGAGCGAAGGGGTTTCTGCCAGTAAGTTTACCAAGAATGTGCTGGCTAATTTTCTCGGTTATGCGGACTTTGAGGAGTT
>SAMEA3387506__coassemble_1431_pt1 | contig 16506 bp, 10 predicted proteins | sample SAMEA3387506__metabat2_low_PE_002 | metagenome-assembled genome bin SAMEA3387506 (sample SAMEA3387506) | Felis catus | biome: Faeces | place: United Kingdom | collected 2012
ACGACAACAGTATCGCCTGTGTTCACCTTGTCACCGACTTTCACCTTGATTTCGTTGATAGTGCCAGGCAGAGGGGCAACAACTGGTTTGCCTGCAGCAGGAGTTGCCTGTTTGCTTGATGAAGCAGAATCAGAACTTGCTGCAGAACTTGAACCTGCAGCAGAACCTGCGCTTGCAACAGAGCTGGCAGAAATGTTGTTTTGTCCATCAGTTAACTTTACTTTCTGCTTACTGCTCTTAACCGGCTGTTTCATTTCCACTTCGAATGGAATTCCATTCACGGTTACATTGGCGATATTGCCTTCAATATCCTGTATTTCAACGACGTAATCTACGCCTTTAACCTTATATTCGTACTTTGCCATAGTTTTTATATTTTAACGTTGTTATTGTTGTTGTTGAATTTCGGAGCATTCCATCTGGTCTGTTTTGGCTTGATGGTGATAATGCCTGGTTCTACATCATGAACATCTTCCAGATATTCCTGTAGTGCAAGGGAGATGACTGCCATGTAAATCTCCTTATCAATACCCTTGGTTTCTAAACCATCTTTCAGAATCACGTTGGTCTTATGACTGAGGCCTTGAGTAACCTCGATGGTCTTCTTTCCTGTCTTATATAATAAGGTGGCGTGCTTCTCAGTAGCACGGGCGATGCGCTGTTTATGTTTCATGTAGGCTCCGAAAACCCAGAACACGATGAAGAGGAGAGCAAGGCAGGCAAATACGATTCCCATTGAAAGTACGGCGATTCCTATTCCGTATGGGTCGCTTTTCTTCAATTGCTGGGCTTTACTCAAACCTGTGTTTTGAGGCAGATAGCCTGGAGTTACTGATCCGGCAATGGCTTTCTCCCATGTCTTGAGGTCCTTACTCAGTTCAAAACTCTCATCGGCAGCCAACACTGGCACGCTTACGGAGTCAATCAGGTCAACGGCATTTCCGTCATAGAGTGCTATCCAGTTGGGCATCTTTTCCTGTAGAATAAGATTGAGATGAAAAGGTCCCGAGTTGGAAGAATTCTTTGCCTTCCAATGTTGTCCGTTCCTGCCATCCTGGTACCAGGAACTGCTGTCGAAGATAACGATGCTCTTCTTGCCTCCCAGTGTGGTTCGTGGTTCATTGTTAGGCAATGGACACATCAGCTGTCGGCGAGCTTCAGGCGACATTTTCTTGTCGAGAACCCTTCGGTCGGTGGTTAGGAACATACCACGCACATTATACGTGGTAAAGGAGGAATTGCTCAATTCCACCCATGGTTTGTGCTGCCCGTACTCATCTACAAGATTGGTACGGTTGTCGGTCATCACCTCCGTAATACGGATACTTTTGGCTCCTTGACTCCAAGCGGGCAAGGACGTGATGACTAGCATGGTTATCAGAAATCCCAATTTCTTCATACGCTTACTAACGTTTATAGGGTTATTGTTTCATTTTTCGAAAAAATCTGCATCATATAGGAACGATAGCTGTTCCTAGAAGATTCATTAGGTTTGTTTCTTGTGCTCAAAGGTACGAAGAATTTCTGAAAGGACAACAAAAAAGGTGCACAAATTTTTGCCTTTGTGCACCTCTTTTATAATTTATAACTATTTTCAGTTGTTTTGTTAACTTTTGTAAGTCTTACGCTCCGCAGAAGAACAGCACCACTATCTGGGCTGTAAAGATACGGAGGAACATGCTCAATGGATAAACCGTAGAGTATCCTACAGCTGGAGCCTCCTTTGAGCAAGAAGCATTTGCATAAGCCAATGCAGGAGGGTCTGTGTAAGTACCGGCGAGCATACCCATGATGGTGAAGTAGTTGAACTTAAACTTCAGGCGGGCAATCGTACCGATGATGAGGATAGGAATAACGGTGATGAGGAAACCGCATCCCACATATTTCAAACCGTCACCCTGTACTACTGTGTCCCAGAATCCGGCTCCAGCCTTGATTCCCACACTCGCCAGGAAGAGTACAAGTCCTATTTCTCGCAGCATCATATTAGCCGAAGTCGTCGTATAAGTTACCAGCTTCATGCGATAGCCGAAACGGCCGATGAGGATGGCGATGATAAGCGGACCTCCGGCAATACCCAACTTCAAAGGCACCGGCATTCCCGGAATGGCAAATGGGAGAGAACCGAAGATAATACCTACCATAATGCCTACGAAGATAGTGGCAATGTTAGGCGCATCGAGGCGCTTTACAGAGTTGCCCATAATTTCAGCCACACGGTTCACATTCTCTTCAGGACCTACAACCAAGATCTTATCACCTACGTGGAAGTGGTGGTTTCTGCCTGCAAAGATGTCCATTCCCTGACGGGAAATACGGGTTACGTTAACGCCGTATACGCTGGAGAAGTGCATCTTACCCAAGGTCTTACCGTTCATTTCCGGACGGGTAACGACGATACGGCGAGAAACAAAATGCTGTACTTCATCCTTCTCGCGGTCCCATTCAGCTTCAACCTCAGGTCCGATAAAAGCCTTGATGGCTTCAGCATCAGCCTCTGCACATACAACGAGCAATTCGTCTCCAACCTCAAACTTAGTTTTGCTGTTAGGAATGCTCACCTCGCCATTGTGGAGCAGTCGTGAACATACAATGTCACGGTTCAAGAACTCTGAAACTTCTCTCAGCGTTCTGCCTGTAATATAAGCATTTTCCACGCGCAAGTGCATGTTATGGGCCTTAGCGTGTGGGTTGGCGGCATCTTCTTCGTTAAGCTGTTCTTCCTCATCAGCAGTATTAATCTTACAGATGTACTTGATAAGGATAGTAGCACCGATAATGCCCACTACACCAAGAGGATAAGCACAAGCATAACCATTGGCAATACTTGGAGCACCATTAGGGAAGACGCTGAGCAAAGCCTCGTTGGCAGCACCAAGACCCGGAGTATTAGTAACCGCACCATAGAGAGTACCTACCATCATAGGCAGGTTGTTAGGGTTGCTCGTATCAAAGAAGAGATAATAGCAACCAAACATCACGAGGATGTTGAGCAGAATAGCGCTAGCCGAAAGCATGTTGAGTGTAACACCACCTTTCTTGAAACTCTCGAAGAAGCCAGGTCCTACCTGGAGACCAATCATGAAGACGAAGAGGATCAAGCCGAAGTCTTGCACGAATGTGAGAATTTCCTTTGGACCGGTGAAGCCAACGTGGCCAGCCAAAATACCTGCGAAGAGAACGAAGGTGACACCTAATGAAATGCCGCCAATCTTTATCTTTCCGAGGTAAACACCAATAGCTATCACGATAGCGTAGAGTAGGGCGATGTGAGCCACCGACTCGGTATTGGTGAAGAGATTAACAATCCAATCCATGTATTCGTTTTAAAATCAGAAAATTATATTCCTGTAGTTTACCAAATTATTTTAGAATTTATGTTTTCTGTTGCTTGTTTTAAATGAAAGATACAGTTCTGTTTATAGAGAGAATCTGTAGATTATTAGGGATTCAATTAAAACTGAAAATTGGAGGACATCACATAGGATGCCCTCCAACCTATTTTTTCTTGTAAAAAAATCAAGCCCTTTTTGCAAATGGTTTTCTTTTTGACATGAGATTACTTCTCGATAGCTGCTACACCTGGCAATACCTTACCCTCGATAGCCTCGAGGAGTGCACCACCACCTGTAGAGATGTAAGATACCTGATCAGCCAAACCGAACTTGTTGATACAAGCTACAGAGTCACCACCACCGATGAGTGAGAATGCACCTTCCTTAGTAGCCTCAGCGATTGCCTCAGCGATAGCCTTAGAACCACCAGCGAAGTTGTCGAACTCGAATACGCCTGCAGGACCGTTCCAGAGGATAGTCTTGGCACCCTTGATGGCAGCTGCGAAAGCCTTGCGAGTCTCAGGACCTGCGTCCATACCCTCCCAACCGTCAGGAATGTTGTTAGATGGGCAAACCTGAGTGTTGCAGTCGTTCTTGAAGTCGTCACCGCAGATAGAGTCTGTGCCGAGTACGAGGTTTACACCGTTCTCCTTAGCCTTCTTGATTACGTCGAGAGCAACGTCGAGCTTGTCATCCTCGCAGATAGACATACCAATCTTGCCGCCGAGAGCCTTAGAGAATGTATAAGTCATACCACCGCAGAGAATCAGGTTGTCAACCTTAGTCAACAGGTTCTCGATGATACCGATCTTAGTAGAAACCTTAGAACCACCCATGATAGCTGTGAATGGGCGCTTGATGTTGCCGAGAACTGCGTCAACAGCCTTAACTTCCTTCTCCATCAAGAAGCCGAGCATCTTGTGATCCTTGTCGAAAGAATCAGCGATGACAGCTGTAGAAGCGTGCTTGCGGTGAGCTGTACCGAATGCGTCCATTACATATACGTCAGCGTAAGAAGCCAACTTAGCAGCGAACTTCTTCTGGCGCTCCTTCATCTCAGCCTTAGCAGCATCAAATTCTGGAGTACCCTTCTCAACGCCAACTGGCTTTCCTTCCTCTTCTGGATAGAAGCGGAGGTTCTCGAGCAAGAGAGCCTCACCTGGCTTCAAGGCAGCTGCTTCAGCATCAGCGTTACCGCAGTCCTTAGCGAACTTAACGTCTACGCCGAGAGCGTCTGATACGTTCTTAACAATCTGAGAGAGAGAAAGCTCTGGTTTAACCTTGCCCTTTGGCTTACCCATGTGGCTCATCATGATGAGCGCACCGCCGTCTGCAAGTACCTTCTTCAATGTAGGAAGGGCACCGCGGATACGAGTGTCGTCTGTTACATTACCATTTTCATCCAATGGCACGTTGAAGTCAACGCGCACGATTGCCTTGTGACCGGCAAAGTTAAAATCTTCAATTTTCATTTTACCTAAATTTATTTAGTTTATGTACTAATTTATTGTTCTAAACCTTTCTGCTGGTTTCAAAAACCGAAGGCAAAGATACAAATTATATTTGAATCAGCAAAATATAGTAGCGGTTTTTATGATTTTTAGTAGATGAAATCGTCTGTTTGCTATATCGGGTTTGCAAAATTCGTGTTTTGTGCTTCCTTCTGCCTGATTTGTTAAACAAAATGGAGAGAAATGAAATATATTCTTAACAAATTACTTTTTTTTTGGATTTTTCGATAATAAATAGTACCTTTGTGCGCAGTTAAAACGTTATTACATATAAATGAGATAAAATGGCGAAAGATAAGATTGCTTTTGTGTGCAGCAATTGCGGACAGGAAAGTGCCAAATGGATGGGCAAATGTCCTAGCTGCGGACAATGGAATACATTTAAGGAAATTCGTATTGCTGCTGATTCCGGATCGCAGGCTGCGAAGAATGCCGGAATGACCATGCGTCATGGTGGAGTTGCCACGATGTTTGGCGGGCAGCACAGCGAGCATGACGCTGCGCCGATGAAGCTTCGCGATATTTCTGCGATTGATGAACCGCGCATTGATATGAGGGACGAGGAGCTGAACCGTGTGCTAGGTGGCGGAATGGTTCCTGGCAGCATTACGCTCCTGGGCGGTGAACCGGGAATCGGTAAGAGTACGCTCACCTTGCAGACTATTCTGAACATGACTGACCGCCGCATTCTGTATGTGAGCGGAGAGGAAAGTGCCCATCAAATCAAGCTCCGTGCCGACCGGTTGGCTAAAGGACAGGCGATGCTCAGAGAGGGTTCTTCTGCTGACACACTGGAAACGGCTTCTCTTTCATCAGAAGGAGCCTTTGATCATATTACGGTTCTCTGTGAAACGCAGTTGGAGAAAATCTTCAGTCATATTCAGGAAGTAGCTCCACAGCTGATAGTTATAGATTCTATCCAAACTATTGCTACGGAAGAAGTAGACAGCTCGCCAGGTTCTGTTTCCCAAGTTCGCGAGTGTGCAGCCTCCCTGCTCCGTTTTGCCAAGACGAGTGGCATTCCGGTTATTCTGATAGGACATATTAATAAGGAGGGAACGCTTGCCGGACCAAAGATTCTGGAGCACATCGTTGATACGGTGATTCAGTTTGAGGGCGACCAGCATTACATGTACCGCATCTTGAGAAGCATCAAAAACCGATTCGGAAGTACTTCAGAGTTGGGAATCTACGAGATGATGCAAGGCGGACTCCGACAGGTGAGCAATCCTTCAGAGTTGCTACTTACTGAAGATCATGACGGGCTTTCGGGTGTTGCCATCAGCGCAGCCATCGAGGGTGTCCGTCCGTTCCTGGTAGAGACGCAGGCTTTGGTTTCAACAGCTGCCTATGGAACTCCGCAACGTTCGGCAACTGGTTTTGACCAGCGCCGTTTGAACATGCTCCTGGCGGTTCTAGAGAAACGTGTGGGGTTCAAGCTGATGCAGAAGGACGTGTTCCTGAATATAGCCGGAGGATTGAGAGTAACCGATCCTGCCATGGACTTGAGTGTGTTGGCAGCCGTATTGAGCAGCAATGTTGACACGCCTATCGAGCAAGGCTGGTGTATGGCGGGCGAGGTAGGTCTGAGCGGTGAAGTCCGTCCGGTGAGCCGTATCGAGCAGCGTATTGCTGAGGCTGAGAAACTGGGATTCCAGCACATCATCATTCCGAAGTACAACAATCATGGTTTCGACCATAAGAAATATAAGATAGAAATTCATCCCGTAAGGAAGGTGGAAGAAGCATTCCGCTGCCTGTTCGGGTGAAGTAAAAGTAATCAAACAGTTCAAAGTTCAAAGTAAATGAAGGATTCAGTAATCATTGTGAGCGGCGGCATGGATAGCATCACGCTGCTCTACGACAAGAAAGACGAGATTGCACTCGGTATCAGTTTTAACTATGGAAGTAATCATAACGAGCGTGAAATTCCTTTCGCCAAGATGCATTGTGAGCGTTTGGGAATCAAGCATATTACGATAGATTTGGGTTTCATGCATCAGTATTTCAAGAGTTCTCTTCTTGAAGGTGCCGATGCGATTCCTGAGGGTCATTATGCTGATGATAATATGAAGAGTACGGTGGTTCCTTTCCGTAATGGAATCATGCTGAGCATTGCCATCGGCATTGCTGAGAGTAATAATCTGAAGAAAGTTTTCATCGCTAACCATGGTGGCGATCATACGATTTACCCAGACTGTCGTCCGGAGTTTATCAAGGCGATAGATGAGGCTGCTGAAGCAGGAACGTTCGTTGATGTGCGCGTGGTGGCTCCTTATACGAATATTACCAAAGGGCAGATTGCGGAGATAGGCAAGAAGTTGGGCATTGACTATGCTGAAACCTGGAGCTGCTATAAGGGCGGTGAGAAGCATTGTGGCAAATGCGGAACCTGCGTTGAGCGCAAGGAGGCTTTGGCCGAGGCGGGTATTGAGGATACTACCGAGTATGAAGAATAAGGATGACGACGAACCAGGCGTTCTTCGTTCCCTATATATAATAAGGTGTAATCAGAATAAATATAATAAAAGAAAAATGAAAACAGCGATTTTATCTGCGGCTCTGATGCTTGCATCAACCGTTGCAAAGGCTCAGAAGAGCAACTTCCAGTTGAAGGTGGATTTGAAGAATTTCAATTCCGATTCTGTACTTGTTTACAAGGGCAGAAATGTTAAGATGGATACGGTTTTGGTGAAGAATGGCAAGTTTACCTATTCTGCAAACCTTGATAAGGCAGCCGGATACGTTTTCCTCTCACCTGAAGCTTATCGTGGTGCAGGTCAGTTTATGTTCAACCTGCCTTGTGTTCCTGGCGAGAAGGCTGAAGTTAAGGGCGATGCAAAGACCCGCTTCGATATTTCGGGTTCTAAGTTCTATCAGCAGTATCATGAAGTAGATGTTCTGCTGGAGAATGCTAATAAGGAGTTGAGAGATTACGAAGCTTCCCTGAACCAGAGAATCAAGAATGGTGAGACCCAGCAGACCATCATGGCAGAGTATGAGCAGAAGGCTCCTGCCCTGCAAAAGGCAAAGGACGATAAGATTTTCAATTTCGTAAAACAGCATCCTGATTATGAGGCTTGTGCTACTATTTTCGAGCAGTTTGATGATGTCAGCAAGATGGAGAAACTGCTGGGCTTGCTCTCTGAGAATGTGAAGAACGGCAGAATGAAGGCTTTCTACCAGCCAATGATTGATATGGCTAAGAAGCGTGCTGAGGCTGAGGAGAAGGCTAAGAAGGTGCAGGCTGCCGGTGTTGAGGCTCCTGACTTTACGCTGAAGGATATTAAGGGAAATGATTTTAAGCTTTCCAGCCTTCGCGGCAAGATTGTCGTACTCGATTTCTGGGGTTCATGGTGCGGATGGTGCATCAAGGGAATGCCTAAGATGAAGGAATATTACGAGAAGTACAAGGGTAAGTTTGAAATTCTTGGTGTAGATTGTAATGATACAGAGGCTAAGTGGAAGGCTGCTGTTGAGAAGCACCAGTTGCCATGGATTCATGTTTACAATCCGAAGGACAGCAAGGTTCTCAGCGACTATGCTGTTCAGGGTTTCCCTACAAAGATTGTGATTGATGCTAACGGTAAGATTATCAAGACTATTGTTGGTGAGGATCCTGCTTTCTACACATTGCTTGATGAAGTGTTGGGCAAGTAATGTTAACATAAAACAATGTCGCCCTGTAAGTGCAAAATTATATTTGCTCTTACAGGGCGATTTTTGTTTGTTCAGTACTTTACTTCTTTTTCTTTTTCAATTCCAGTTTCGGAATCTTGATTTTCTGTCCGGCTTTTACGGTGCTTGTACCATTCAGGGCTTCTACGTAGCATTCCATGCCGGAACCTAAATAGCGGGTACTAATCTGTTCGAAGGTCTGACCGGCGCCAACCGTAACGGTCTGGGCAACTCCTATGATTCGGTAAGCTCCCGTGCGTACGCGAGCGTCCTTATCATACTGGGATGATGCTATTTTCGAAGCAGCCTTTTCTTCGGCTTTATCTTTAGCTTCTGCCTTAGCCTTTGCTTCAGCCTGCTTAGCCTTTTCTGCGTTAGCACTTTCCTCATCCGAATTTTCAGCCAGTTTTACTGCTTCTGCAGTTTTAGCCATACGGATGCTGTCTTCCATCGCTTTCTGGCGGAGTTTCTGTTCCTGAGAGAGTGGGGCGGCAGCTGGTTTGGCTGGGACTTTCTTGGCTGGAGCCTGATGATACTGGTTTAGCTGCATGGCTAGATGATCGCGCTGGGCAGTCATCTGACCATAGTTGAAGGCAAACCATCCCATTCCGCCAATCAAAGCTACTACGATGAGACAGACTGCAACGACCAGATAGCGAGGAATAACAATATGATGAGAATTGGAAGATTCTTCTTCTTCTTCCTCCTCTTCTTCTTCAGATTCATCTGATGCAGGTACTGCTGGTTCAACAACTGCTTTCAGGGCTTGCTGTTGCTGGGCTAATTCAAGCTTCTCTTGCTCCAGTCTTTCCTGCTCCAGTCTTTCCTGCTCTTGCTTTTCTTTCTGTATTCTTTCCTGCTCCAGTTGGGCTTGTTTTAATCTTTCCAGTTTAGCTTGTTCAATAGCAATTTGCTTTGCCAGTTCGTCTTCTTTTTCCTTTTCCTTTTCAGATTCAATTACGACAACCTCCGGATTTGGAGTTGCAGTTTTTTCTTCGTCCAGAAAATCGATTACTTGTTCAGGAGCATCTTCTGTCTGTTCTTCTCCAAACTTCTCATCTATTTCATCGAAATCTACGCCGTCATTTACCACCACCGTTTCAAATTGGGCGAATGGCTTGTTCACGATTTCTTTCAGGATGTTGTCAGGCGTGAAGGTGAGTTTGTCTCTGCCTTCAATGGTGAAGCGCTCGCCCGTGTTCACATTGATGCTTTCACGGTCTTTCGTGGCCTGTACCTTAAAGGTGCCCAGCCATTTTATCTTCACCTGCTTGTCGGCATCGAGTCCCTGGTTGCACACATCAAACATTTTCCGGATGAAGAGTTCTGCTTCCACCTGGCTCAGCCCGCTCTTATCTGCAAGCAGTTTTCCGAGTGTATTTAAACTGAATTTGCTCATTGCTCATCCCCTCCATTCTTTAGTTTTTCCTTGACCGAAGCTACCGGTCGGAAACCCAACACCAACTTAGGCGGCACCAGCTGACGCTTCTTGGTAGTAGGATTAACCACCACTCGCTCCATGCGCTTCTTCACTTCGAAGGTGCCAAAATTGGGGATAGAGACAGCTTCTCCATCCTCAAACTCGGCAATCATAGCGTCTATCGCCTTGCGCACCAACTTCTGGGTGTCTTCCTGCGAATAGCCGGTTTGCTGAGCCAGTTCAGCGATGTATTCCTTATTGTTCATATTTATTTAATATGTAGTCAAAATTTCTAAAACTCCAGGCTATGGGGGAGAGAATGATTATTTCACCACCTTGCCATAGAGGTCAAATTCCTCGCTTGTAGTAATTTCTACCTGATAGAAACTACCCACGCGCAGACGCTTCTCATCGGCACGGATCAGAACCTCAGGGTCTACTTCCGGAGAGCAGAACTCTGTTCGTCCGATGTAGTAATCGCCTTCCTTGCGGTCGATGATAACGGTCATGGTTTTGCCCACCTTATCAGCCTCGACCTCAGAGCTGATGTCTTGCTGCAGAATCATCAGTTCGTCCAGCCGGCGCTGCTTTACCTCGGCAGGCACGTTGTCTTCGTAGTGGGTGGCGCTGTAGGTTCCTTCTTCCTCAGAGTAGGCAAAGGCGCCCATGCGCTCAAATCTCTGTTCGCGTACGAAGTCGAGGAGTTCGTGGAAATCCTCATCTGTCTCGCCTGGAAAACCAACCATCAGCGTAGTACGGATGTGAATGCCTGGCACGCGTTCGCGGATGGCCTTCAGCAGATTGATGGTTTCCTGCTTCGTTACGTGGCGATGCATGCTGGTGAGCATGTGGTCGCTGATGTGCTGGAGGGCAATGTCGAGATATTTGCATACGTTTGGCTTCTCGCGCATCACGTCCAGAAGATCCATAGGGAACTGGTTTGGATAAGCGTAATGCAGGCGAATCCATTTCACGCCCGGAATATCAGCCATCTCGCTGATGAGTTCGGTAATATGATGCTTGCCGTCAATATCTACGCCGTAGTAGGTGAGTTCCTGAGCGATAATCTGAAACTCCTTCACGCCTTCTGCTACCAGTTCGCGCACCTCCTGCAGAATCTCTTCCTTCGGACGGGAAACGTGCTTGCCGGTGATGATAGGAATGGCGCAGTAGGCACAGTGGCGGTTGCAGCCCTCAGCTATCTTGATGTAGGCATAATGGCGCGGAGTGGTGAGATGACGCTGGCCGTTGCAGGATGAAACTTCCGCCTTGCCGAGTTCCTGCAGAAGCTGCTTGTAGTTGAATTTGCCGTAGAACTTATCCACTTCGGGCATTTCTTCTTCCAGTTCCTTCTGGTAGCGCTGCGAGAGGCAGCCCATTACATAGAGCTTTCTGAGTCGGCCTTCTTCTTTAGCCTGGATAAACTCCAGGATGGTGTCGATGCTTTCCTGCTTTGCATCCTCAATGAATCCGCACGTATTGATGACGGCTATCTCGCCCTGAGGGCGCTTGGAATCGTGAACGCAATGGTAGCCGTTTGCCTCAAACTGCTTCATCAGCAACTCGCTGTCTACGAGATTCTTCGAGCAGCCCAGGGTAATAATATCTATCTGATTTTTCTTCATTTTCTAATTTTTAAAGAGAGAGTCTACGAATTCTGTCTTGTTGAAGAGCTGCAGATCTTCCATTCCTTCGCCCAGTCCGATGTATTTTACAGGCACCTTGAGCTGGTCGCTGATGCCGATGACAACTCCGCCCTTAGCGGTTCCGTCGAGCTTGGTGATGGCGAGCGAGGAGATGTTGGTAACGGCAGAGAACTGCTTAGCCTGCTCGAATGCATTCTGTCCGGTACTTCCGTCGAGCACGAGCATTACCTCGTCTGGTGCTTCAGGCATTACCTTCTTCATCACTTCCTTTATTTTCTTGAGCTCATTCATCAGGTTCACCTTGTTGTGCAGTCGGCCTGCCGTATCGATGAGCACCACGTCGGCGCCGTTTGCCTTGGCGCTCTGCAGGGTGTCGAACGCCACGCTTGCCGGGTCGCTTCCCATCTGCTGTTTCACTACAGGCACACCCACGCGCTCGCCCCAGATGCAAATCTGCTCTACGGCAGCGGCACGGAAGGTGTCGGCAGCTCCCAGAACAACCTTCTTGCCAGCCTTCTTAAACTGGTAAGCCAGCTTGCCGATGGTGGTTGTCTTGCCCACGCCGTTTACGCCTACTACGAGGATAACGTAAGGCTTATGGTCGGCAGGAAGTTCCCAGTCTGCCAGGTCATCGCTGTGATTCTCGGAGAGGAGAATGGCGATTTCCTCGCGCAGAATGCGGTTGAGCTCGCTGGTTGAAACATATTTATCGCGGGCCACACGTTCTTCGATGCGGCGGATAATCTTGACCGTGGTTTCTACACCTACGTCTGAAGTGATGAGTACCTCTTCGAGATCGTCGAGCACATCATCATCGACGGTAGACTTTCCGGCAACGGCGCGCGCCAGTTTGCCAAACACACTCTCCTTGGTTTTTTCAAGTCCCTTATCGAGAGTTTCCTTCTTTTTGTTGCTGAATAATCCGAATAATCCCATAATCTTGTTTATATTTTTTGCAAAGATAACGCAAATGAGCGCAATGAAAGCTTGCTTTCAAATTGCCGAGTGCAGCTTATCTTCTGCAAAGATACTCATTTTTTTTTATTTTATGGCTTTTTCACTTGCTTTTTCGCCCTTTTCAAGAAAAAAAGTAAAGATTTAGAGGGTTTTATGTCATGACAGAAGGTTTTTTACCGATAATGTGGGTTAATAAGGTTTAATAAATTAATGTTGTCTGCTACAAAAACAATTCGCCCTGCAAGAGGACAGAAGCGATTCTGCTTCTGGACCCCTGCAGGGCGTTCTGTTTATTTCTTCATCATTTCCTTTACGGCTCTTTCGAGCTGGGTATCATGGCCATTGATGAAATCTTCCGGACTGTTGTAAACCTCGATGTCTGGGTTCAGCTGGGTGTTCTCGCCGAACACGCCACGCATGTCGCGGCAGCCTACCTGAGGAATACCGAATACTAGCGTGTTGTCCATCAGCGTTTCCCACCATACGGCTGTCATGGTTCCTGCTACAGGAGCACCGATCAGCTTACCGATTCCGAGTTCCTTGTAAACCCATGGGAAACCGTGACCGTTGCTGTAATCGTTCTCGCAGATCATGACGCAAGATGGCTTCACCCATTTGTTGAATGGATCGCGGCCAACTACCTTGCCGTGAGGTACAAACTCCTGATACTGCTTGCCGTTGAGCAGGGTGCAGAGATCATCGTGCAACCAGCCGCCACCATTATGGCGCTCGTCTACGATTACAGCGTCTCTGTTTCGGTTCTTGTCGCTCAGCAGTTCGCTGTAAACGGTGCGGAAACTCTCCGAATCCATCGCCTTAACGTGAACATAAGCGATGCGTCCGCCCGAAATGCTGTCAACGAAAGCGCGGTTGCGGTCTACCCATCGCTTGTAGAGCAGGTTGTTGAGTTTGCCCTGAGAGATAGCCTTCACTGTAACCTCCATCTTCTTACCCTTGGCGTTTCTGATGCCGAGGCGTACATTCTTGCCAACCTTTCCGTCGAGCAATGGGAAGTAGTCCATTCCGGCTTTAATCTCCTCGCCGTCGATGCTCTCGATGATGCTGCCGGCTGTAACGCCCGTATTCTTCACATCGAAAGGACCACGCTTGATAATCTCCTGAATCTTCAGGCCGTCGCCCTGATACTGAGGATCGAAGAATACTCCCAGATTGGCGGTGGTAAGCGCGCTGTTCGAAGCGTAGTAGCGGGCTCCTGTATGCGAAGCGTTCAGCTCGCCAAGCATTTCGCTCAACATCTCCTGGAAGTCGAAATTGTTGTTGATGTAAGGCAGGAACTTCTCATAGGTCTTGCGGTAACCTTCCCAGTCAACACCATGAATCTTAGGGTCGTAGAACTTGTCTTTCACCTGTCGCCATATGTGGTCGAAGAGATACTGGCGCTCCTCGGCTGGCTTATAGTTGAAGTTAGCCTCAAAGCTGATGTCCTTGGTGCTGAATCCGCTCAGATCCACCTTCTTGATGCTGCTTCCGTTGCAGATGAAGAGGTTCTTCACATCCTTGTCGGTCTGCAGGTTGCCCTGGCCTACGCCCTTCATCACGAGCTTGGTAGAGCCGTCCTTCAGGTCGTGCTGCCAGAGGTCGTAATCATCCTCGAAGGCTGCCTGGTAGTAGAGCTTGTCGCCGTCTTTAGAGAGCACAGCATCGCCCATGTGCGAAGAGTTTGCGGTGAGGCGTACGATTCTGTCGCGGCAGTTTTCGATGTCCAGCTCCAGTGGCTTCACTTTTTCCACCTCTATCTTTCCGGTCTTCTTCTGCTTTTCGTCAGCCTTCTTTTTAGCCTCTTCCTTCTTCTCGTCTTCCTTCTTCTCCTTTTCGTCCTTGTTGGCGTCAGCCAGTTCTATTTCTTCCTTGCTCATGTTGAAGCGGTTGTAGGCATCCAGGTCGAAGAACATGATGTAGGCATCGTCTTCTGCTCCCCAGCTTCCATGACTGCGGTAGCCGGCTCTGTCGCTCTGGAAGAGCATTGCCTTGCCGTTGAGCACCCATTTGCCGTTGCTGTCGCTGTAGCCGGAATTGGTCAGGTTGTGAACCTCTTTGCCGTCAGCCTTTACCAGCGCAATATCCTGGTTGTTCCAGCCGCCGTTGCCGATATAGGTTGAAAGGAGCCATTTGCTGTCTGGTGACCATTCGAAAGCGATGTCTCCATCGCTGTAAGAGTAGACGTATTTGCCGTCGAGCACGGTGCGGATTTCCTTCGATTTCAGATTGATGATGCGAAGTGCAGCGCGGTCTTCGAAGAAAGCCACTTCCTTGCCGTCAGGAGAGTATTGTGGATACTGTGATGTAACGCCTGTTTTCACCAACTGCTCTTCCTCGATGTCGGTAGCGTAGGTGAAGTTCTTCTCTTTCTCGTTCTTGATCTTAGACTGGTAAATCTGCCATACGCCGTTGCGCTCGGCTGCATAGACCAGGGCTCTGCCGTCTGGCGAGAAACTCAGGTCGCGCTCCTGCTGCGGTGTGTCGGTAATGCGCTTGGTAGTGGTGTATTCTACAGAAGTTACGTATACGTCGCCATGCATCACGAAAGCCACTTCCTTGGCGTCTGGCGAAACGGAAATCTCTGTAGCTCCCCAGCTTTTAATCTGACGTACGAGGCTTGGAGCGTCATTATCTGTTGTAATGGAGATGTTCACCTTCTGAGGCTCTCCACCTTCTTTCACGGTGTAGATTTCGCCATCATATCCGTAGCAGAGCAGGTCGGCGCTGGATGCGGTGAGGAATCTTACCGGATTGCCTTTGTGGTGGGTAATCTGCTTGTCGCTTGAACTGTTGAGGCTGCGGCGGTAGATATTGAATGTGCCGTCCTGCTCGCTCAGATAGAAGAATGATTTCTCGTCTGATGTCCATACTGGCGAGCGGTCTTCGCCGGCAAAGGTAGTCTGCTTGGTAAACTTTCCGTTACTCTTCAGCCAGATGTCGCGTGCGATAGGTGATTTCTGGTGTTTGCGCCAAGGGTCTTCATATCCCTTTTTGTCGTGGTAGAGAATGTCGCCGTTCTTGGCGATGCTGATATTCTCCATGGTGAGGGTAGAGAAGAGTTCTGGTCTTCCGCCCTTGGTGCTTACCTTATATACTTGTGGGAATGTGTTGTCGCCGAAGATGATGCTCTGGGCTGTAGGCTGCAGACTGGCAGAGTAGAGCACATGGTCGTTGTCCGCAAAGGCGATAGGTGTTTCGCTGCCGCTGTTGGTGGTGAGTCGGGTAGGAGCACCGCCTTTTGCATCGATTACAAAGATGTCGAGACTTCCTTCGCGGTTAGACTGGAAGGCAATTTTCTTGCTGTCAGGGCTCCATACAGGATGCGAATCGAAGGCTGCATGGGTTGTGAGCTGTCGTGCTTCACCGCCGTTGACAGAAACACTGTAGAGGTCGCCTTTATAAGCGAAGGCGATGGTAGTGCCATCGGGCGAGATGGCTGGGTAGCGCATCCAGAGCGGATGTTCTTCTGCGCTGGCAGAGAGTGCTGCTGAGAGCAGGGCTACTGAAAAGATTAACTTTTTCATTTGCGTATGTTTTATGTTTGAATATGCGTTATAAAAATCTCTTCTCTTTCGGGGTCAGAATGCAGTTTCTTGCTCCTAACGGATGCAAAGGTAGTTATTTTTTGCGATATTTAAGCATAAAAAAAGAAAAAAGTGAGAAAAAGTTTGGTGTATTCAAAAAATATATGTACCTTTGCAGCCGCAAATAAGAAAAGTGGCTGATTGCGTTATTGGTTAGCTGGTTTGCGATTTAAAAGTGTTGGTTCCGTAGCTCAGTTGGATTAGAGCAACAGCCTTCTAAGCTGTGGGTCTTGGGTTCGAACCCCAACGGAATCACTATAATAAGCAAAATGAAACTTATTTGTACAAAATTAGCATGGGAGAACAATGGTAGTAAGCTGCTTATTTATAGGCACTTATCTCTGTTGTTCTTTTTTGTTTTTAAATATATTTTAT
>SAMEA3387506__coassemble_1535_pt1 | contig 15284 bp, 9 predicted proteins | sample SAMEA3387506__metabat2_low_PE_002 | metagenome-assembled genome bin SAMEA3387506 (sample SAMEA3387506) | Felis catus | biome: Faeces | place: United Kingdom | collected 2012
AGCCATCAGGAGGGCTGCCATCAACATTTTTCTAGTCATAATGAATAGTTGGTTTTAATATTAAGCTTATAATTTTTATTATTTCATAGGTGAAAGACGCTTTCAACATTCTTATTCGTCTGTTCTGCGAATTCCTCCTCACTCACTCCGTAGGCTTTCGCCAGAGTCTTAAGCACTTCTATCACGAAAGCGCTCTCGTTGCGCTTGCCACGATAAGGGACGGGAGCCATATACGGGCTGTCGGTCTCCAGGATGATGCGATTCATCGGAACTGCAGCCGGAAGGTCTTCTCTGAGATGACTGCTCTTGAAAGTAGATACGCCACCGACGCCCAAAACAAACTTATTGAAGGAGAGCAGTTCTTCGGCTTCCTTCTGGTTGCCCGTAAAGCAATGGAAGACGCCACCCGGCAGTTCCTTCTCATACTTTCTGAGCAGATGCACCATCTCGTTCTGAGCCTTGCGGCAATGAATCATCAGCGGGAGCTGGGTTTCTACCGACCATTTTACCTGTTCCTCGAAAGCCTCGAATTGCTCGTTTTCGAACTCACGGCTCCAGTAATAATCAAGTCCTACCTCTCCGATAGCAATCAAGTCTGAAAACTGAGGAGAACCACCCTTCTGACAGGCATTACCGGTCATGCGATGCTCCTCCAGTATCTTCCGGAGTTCAGCCAGCTGCTCCTTCCAGTCTTCCTTCACCTCTTCAGGATGCAAGCCAATCATAGGATAGGCGTAGCCCGGATATTCCCGGCTCAGAGCCAGCACAGCGTGCGTAGTCTTCACATCGATGGCAGGCAGGAACACCTTACCTACCCCCGCTTCTTTAGCTCGGGCGAAAGCCTCCGCCCTATCCTCATCAAATTCTTCCGCATCAAAATGCGTATGTGTATCTATTACTTTGAACATTGAACTTTGAAATTAGTACTGTCGCTTCATCATTTTCTGAGCATACTTTGCCAATTCCTCCTTACGCTCAGCAGGCACATTCACGGCATCCAGATACTTCTTGCTCTGCTCGAAATAATAAGCTATCTTATCCTGCGCCATTTTGTCGATACCCATCTCGTTGTATAGACGGGTAACGGCAGCCACCTTCTCCTTGCGGTCGAACTCCTCGGCATCCACCCATTTCTGGAGTTCTGCACGCTGAGCGTCGTTGGCATGGTTGAAAGCATTGATGAGCATATACGTCTTCTTGTTGGATGTGATATCGCCACCAATCTCCTTACCGAACACCTTGGTATCGCCGTAAACATCGAGGTAATCATCCTGCAACTGGAACGCCAATCCGATCTGCTCGCCAAACTTATACAGGTTCTCTGCATCCTCATCAGAAGCATCGGCAAGGATTGCACCCATCTTCAAGGCACAAGCCAGGAGTACGCTGGTCTTGAGGCGGATCATCTCGATATATTCCTCCTCCTTCACATCATTACGGTTTTCAAACTCCATATCAAACTGCTGACCTTCACCAATTTCCAGGGCAGTGGAAGTAAAGAGTTTCAACACCTTGGCAAGATGCTTTTCATCACATTGAGCCATACGCTCATAAGCCAGAACGAGCATGCTGTCGCCCGAAAGGATTGCCGTATTGGCATCCCATTTCTTATGAACCGTTTCATGACCGCGACGCAAATCAGCATTGTCCATCAGGTCATCATGCAGCAAAGTATAGTTATGATAAGTTTCCAGGGCAACGGCATTCATCAGAATCTTCTCAGGATTGTCCTTGAAAAGATTGTAGCCCAGAAGCATGAGCGTAGGACGAATACGCTTGCCACCCATAGAAAGAACGTATCTGATAGGCTCATAAAGAGACTTTGGCTTTCTTTCGTAAGGCAAATTAGCCAGAAACTCATTTACCATGCTTAAAATTTCATCTGCTGTCTTCATAATAATGTATAATTTATAATGTATAATTTACAATGAACAATTTATAATTTATAGCTGGAACACTACCGGGATGGCAATCATCGTGCGACAGACCTTGCCTTTATCGATGCCCGGTTTCCACTTCGGCATCATCTTCATCACCCTCAAAGCCTCGTTGTCGAGCAATGGATCTACCGAAGTGCTTACCTTGATATTGGCAACACTTCCATCCTTGTTTACGATAAAGGATACCACTACGGTTCCCTGAATCTTACTCTTCTGGGCAGCTACAGGGTACTTCAGGTTCTTGGTAAGCCACTGCATGAAGGCAGACCAGCCACCAGGAAACTGCGGTATCTTCTGCACGACGGTCAGTTTGATAGGAGCCTCAGCTCCCGGATTCTCAATGGGAGTTTCAGGAACCGCTTCCTTCACCTCAGATCCATCCACTACACCCGAGCCGTCGCCGATAACCAGTTCGCTGGTTGTAGAACTGATTTTCTGCGGTGCCTTCTGAGTCTGTTGCTCGGCAGCCTTCACTTCCTGGGTAATAGACTTAGAAGCAGGAGCCGAAACAGCCTCTGCACTCACCATATCTTTCTGGTCGGGACGAGCCGACATTTCCAGATCCTGTGAGAGATCTTCCATCGATTCCGACAAGTCATCATCTCCCTGCTGACCTCTCTGATATTGGAGTCCTACGAAGATGAAAGTAAAAGCCAGCAGCAACCCCAGCAGAAAAAATGTAACCCGCTTATCTTCCAGTTGTGCGCTATTTGATTTCTTAATTTCCACAATAAAAACCGTTTAAAATCGTTATTTCCTACGAAAACATTGCAAAATTACTTCTTATTATTGAAAAAAGCAGTATCTTTGCCAAAGAATTAGAAAATTTAAATGAAAAAATATGTAATTTCCGCAATATTGACGCTTTTTGCGACAATTATTGATGCTCAAGAGAGCCAAACGGGGTATAATTTCCTTCGCTTGCCGGTGAGTGCCCATGCAGCTGCTCTGGGTGGCGACAACATCACCTTGATAGAAGATGATGAGGCACTCATATTCCATAATCCGGCTCTCCTGTCATCAGTAAACGACAAGACGGTCAATCTCAATTATATGAACTATATGTCGGGGGTGAACACTGCCTCGGCTAGTTTCAACCGTATTGTCAACGACAAGGCTTCGTGGGCTGTTTCGGCTCAGCTTGTTGACTACGGCAAGATGAAAGAGACGGATGAGAACAACATCCAGATGGGTGAGTTCTCGGCAAAGGACATTGCCGTTGCGGGTTACTTCTCTTATATGCTCGGTGAAAAGTTTGCGGGTGGTATTGCCGCCAAATTCATCACTTCGTATATTGGCGATTACAATTCTATCGCTGTGGGAGTGGATCTGGGCATCAACTATTACGACCCGGAAACGGAATGGTCGGTTTCATGTGCGGCAAAGAATCTGGGTGGACAGCTGAAAGCTTACGACAATGAATATGAGAAGATGCCGATCGACCTGCAGTTGGGTGTGACGAAACGCTTCGCCAACGCACCGTTCAGGGTATCAGCCACACTGGTCAACCTGAACCATTGGGACAGCAGTCTTCGTGATCATGCCGTAGTAGGTGCCGACATTCTGCTTTCGGAGAGCCTGTGGATAGGTGCCGGCTACAACTTCCGGAGAGCCAACGAGATGAAAATCAGCACCTCAGAAGATGAGGAAAGCAGTCATGGAGCCGGTTTCTCTGTGGGTGGCGGTATCAACCTGGAGCGCTTCCATCTGAACGTTGCCTACGGCAAATATCACGTCAGTAGCAACAGTCTCATGCTGAACGTAAGTTACAGATTATAAATTATACATTAAAGTTAGTTCGAAATTATGAAGAAAATAACAATAGCAATAGACGGATACTCTTCTTGCGGTAAGAGTACGATGGCAAAGGATCTTGCCAAGGAAATAGGTTATGTTTATGTAGATACGGGCGCCATGTACCGCTCGGTAACCCTCTATGCGCTGCGTCATCAGCTCTTCGAAGCAGATGGAGCCGTAAAGACTGAAGAACTGCAGAAGGAGATGAAGAACATCAGCATCTCATTCAAGTTTAATGCAACAACCGGTCGCCCAGACTGCTATCTGAACGGCGAACTGGTAGAAAAGGAAATCCGTTCGTTAGAGGTTTCCAACCACGTTAGTCCGATTGCCGCCGTTCCTTTCGTCAGAGAGGCGCTGGTAGAACTGCAGCAGAAGATGGGCGAAGACAAGGGTATCGTGATGGATGGTCGCGATATAGGTACCACCGTGTTCCCTAATGCCGAACTGAAGATTTTCGTAACAGCCAGTTCACAGGTGAGAGCACAGCGCCGTTTCGATGAACTGAAGGAGAAAGGAATGCCAGCCGACTTCGATGCGATTCTGAAGAATGTAGAGGAGCGCGACTATATCGATAGCCACCGCGAGACTTCCCCACTCAGAAAAGCAGATGATGCCATCACGCTCGACAACAGCAACATGACCATTTCTGAACAGAAGGCATGGCTGATGGAACAATATCAAAAAGCAATAGCAGAATAAGCTACAGAGAAGAGACTGCCGGGTTATTAATGCAAAAATACGTTAAATATACTACTTTTGCCGATAAATTTATTTTATTCGATGAAAAGATTTGGAAAAAAAAACTTCAATTTAGTATCTTTGCAACCATATTAACAAGGTAGTAATGATATAGATTATAAATTTTGAGTTAATTACTGTTTTTTGAAGGTGATAGGTCTTCGGGAGAAGATTTATCACCTGTTTTATTTTCAGACAGTTTATAAAAGATAAACCCACTTGACGTCGTGAAACACGACACCAAATGGGTTAACTGATTAATAACCAATATATTAAGTTTTTCAACCAACGATAAAACTATCCTCTACCCATATACGGTGAAACACCGTACCAAGTATATCAAGTAGCTGATAATCAATATTTTAACTCTTATTACAAAAGAGCAGAGTTTTCCTTGATAATCTTATCCTTGCACTCTTCCATCAGCCACTTCGGCGTACTGGTAGCACCACAGATACCTACCGTTTCCACATCCTTGAACCAGTTCATATCTATTTCGTCAGCACTTTCTATCTGGTAGCTGTTGGCATTCACGCTCTTGCATTCCTTGAAAAGCACCTTGCCGTTCGAACTCTTTCTGCCACTCACAAAGAGGATGACATCATGCTTGCTGGCAAAGGCAGCGATGTTAGGCATGCGGTTAGCCACCTGACGGCAGATGGTATCGAAACTCTTGAAGACAGCGCCCTCAACAATATGCTCCTGGCAATATTCGATGATGCGGTGGAACTCATCGAGACTCTTGGTAGTCTGGGAGTAAAGATAGATATCTTTAGAGAAATCCAGCTGACCGGTTTCCTTCAGCTGCTTCACATCCTCAAACTTCTCTACCACGATGGCATGACTCTCCGTCTGCCCCACCAGTCCGAGCACCTCAGCATGCCCGTTCTTGCCGAAAATCACGATCTGTGCCTCCGGATTGTTGACATACTGCTTCTTGATGCGGCGCTGCAACTGGAGCACCACAGGACAGGTAGCATCGATGATTTCAATGTTATTTCGCTCAGCAAGGGCATAAGTTTCAGGCGGTTCACCATGAGCACGGAGCAAGACCTTTACGCCCTGCAGTTCCTCCATCTGCTCATGGTCTATCGTGATGAGTCCCGCTTCATGCAGGCGCTCCACCTCCATACCGTTATGCACAATATCGCCCAGGCAGTAAAGTTTACCGCCCTTAGCCAACTCCTCTTCAGCTTTCTTGATGGCAGTGGTTACGCCAAAGCAGAACCCACTGCCGTTATCTATTTCTATCTGCACGATATTCATTTTTAAATCATTGTACATAAATCTTCACCACCACCTTAGCATGGTCAGGGTCATTCGTAATTATGAGGATACGAGGGTGTCTGACACGCGATTTCTTCAAGTCGGCAGCCACAGCCGTCACCTTCATCTTAACGGTCTCTCCTGGCTGAATCTTACTCTTCTTCAGTTTCACCTGCAAGCCCATCGTAAACATCTGCATGCTGCGGATATCCAGTTCCGACTTACCCTTATTGGTAATCAGAATCTCACCCTTCAGCTTCTTCTTTCCATTGAAACTACCCAGATTGAGATCGGTGGCAGACATCTCTATCTTCGGAGCCAGTGCCTTCTTGGCTGGAGTCATGTTTTCGAAACCAGGAAGAAGAACGGCTGATACCACGATTTCCTTCTCAGGCGCAATCTTATCGCCAGGACGCTCACCGAGATAAACCGATGTCTGGTTCAAGCCCAGGTCGCGCAGTTTCTTGGAATCCAGCACGAAACTGATTTCGGCAGAATGACGCGGAGCCACCTTGGAAGGCGATACGAAAGCATGAAGATAGGATGGCAGATGCATCACTACCGGCTCCAGCACTTCGTCGGTAGGATTGAAGATATGAATGCGCTGAACCGGACGGTCGCCACGGTTCACGTCATCAAACTCCACCTCCTGGGCATCACTCTTGATGACACCCAGCATCTCATCGTAAGAACCAGCGAAATCTACTACGCTGCCCACTACCCTTCCCCTCATAGAGAGGATGAACGGCTCTTCATCCGCATTGGTATAGAGGCAAACCTGCTTGGTGAAAGTACCCATCTGCTTGGCATCGTATACCGCCTTGATGACGAAACTTTCGCCGGCAGCTATGCTCGTCTTCGGATAATCTACCTCCGTACATCCGCAGCTTTTCAATACATTGTTGATAACCAACGGCTTGTGCCCGTCATTCTTCAGCACGAATTCGGCAGTTACAGGCTTGTGGAACACCACCTGTCCGCAGTCTACCACCTCGTGCTGGGTTGTAATCTTCTGTGCTGATGCAGGCAGCGCCAACAGCGCTGAGAGCATCCATATATTCATCCGTTTCATACTATTCTATTTTAAATTATCAATCTATAAACTTTTAACTATCAATTATTAACTTTCAATTCATAGGTCTCTGTGCGGCCACCAAATTCCGGACTGTAGGTACACTCAGCGGTGCAAGTTCCGCTCTGATAGTCGCCCTTTCTATCCACGTAATACTCCATTTCTACGATGTGCTTACCTTTAGATAAACGATCGAAATAGAAATTTGTTGCATAATCTCTTGGAGAAACATAGCAGCCTATGCTCCACTGATAACCGCTCAACTGGTTAACCGGCTCCAGGCATGCCGCACGCTTATCCGTAATCTGCACAAAGTCGTAGTCGCGGTCGGCGGTGATGATGAGCGTTACCTTCACCTTCTCGCCTACCTGCGCATTGCCCTTGCTCTCAGATTCGGCTGGAACGATGACACGGCGCACCTTGATGCCCGACTCCATGGAACCGATTTCGCTGATAGGCTGCTTAAACTCTGCATAGACAGCTCCCCAGCTGGTATAATCGCTCTTTTTGTCGATGCTCAGCTTAGATGCCTTGCCCGGTCTTTCGGTCTTCACATAGCCCAAAGTAGTGGAATCCTGCGGCATCGGCAGCAGCTTGCCGTCCAGTTTCAGAACGGCATTCTCAGCCTTCCTGCTCCAGTTGCTCTCATTGCCCTTCATAAAGGCGTAGACAGCATCCACGGTGTTCACTGGCGTATCCCAAACCTGGGTGCGTTTCGACATCAGGAGCCAGCGCTGCAGTTCCTCGATGGTCTGCTTGTCGTTCGGCTTCAGCATCTGCATCGCCTCTATCACGGATACCTGGGTAGGAATCTTATAGTTTCTCCAGCTGTAGAGTGCCTTGCGGGTATCGTAGTAGCGGCCCATCTCCTCGCGGTAAACGGCATATTCGTTCACGCTCTGCAGATATTCGCCTGCCTTCTCGCGGTAGGCAGCATTCTGCTGGCTGTTTCTGGCGAGTACCACGGCAGCACGCGCCTTGCCATAGATGGAGAAATCACCGGTCATCTTCGACATCTTGTCCAGGAGATAAGCCTTATCCTGCTCCAGATTCTGCTTCATCTTTCTGCCATCCATCGAAAGGATGTAGAGATAATGCAGCGCCTGTTCGCTAGGATTCACCTTCTGCTTTTTCTCCTCCTGTTTCTTCATTTCTCTTACTTCCTGTGCTGTCTGCCAGGAGAGATAATCGATGGCGGAAGTCAGCATCCGGGCGGTTGATTTCTGCACACCTGCGATGGCATTCAATCGAACCATCATTTCGGCTACCGATGTAGTCATATACCGGCTGCCCTTCATTCCCTTCCACCAGGAGAAGGAACCGTCAGGGTTCTGCAACTTCTTCAGCTTCTCCACCTGATTCTGCAGGCGGATGCTCTCCTGAGTGAGATTTTCCAGCGAGAGATGCTTCTGTACATGGTTTGTGATAGTATTGGCATAGATGGCAGACATCAGCGAGATGGCGTCCTCCTCATCCGGATTACTGATGGCTGGCAGCGCCTTCACCATCAGCCAACTTGGGTTATTGGTGTACTCGATGGTTACCTTTGCCTCTTCAGCGCCCTTCGCCTGTTTGCCCTCCTTGTTCAGGAAGAGTTTGCTCAGGTCGAAGCTCTGCTCACCCTTCTGATGCAGGGTGATAGGCAGGGTGTTCACCACGAGTTCACGGTTGCTCAAAACCGGCAGATAGTGCTGTTCACCATCGCTGTAGCCATTACCGGCAGCCACCACCTTATTAATATATACGCCTTCTTTCAGTCCCTGGACATCAAAGGAGATGGTAGCAGAGCCCTCGGCATCGATGCTGTAATTCTGCGTCTTCTGCCAAACCACCTTGTTGGTCTCCGGGTCGAGAATCTGCATACGGGTGTTGCCGCTCACCTTCTTGTCGGAAGTATTGAAGAGTTTCACCACGATGGTGCTCTTATCGCCCTCACGCAGGAAGCGAGGCATGTTAGGCTGCACCATCACGGTCTTCTGAGCCACAGCCTCATCCACCAGCAAACCGTTGCGCATCTCCTTGTCATGAGCCAAGCCCATGAACTTCCAGGTAGTCACGCTCTCCGGCAGGGTAAACCTGATGGCTACGTTGCCATCGTTGTCGCTCTCCAAGGCAGGATAGAAGAAGGCGGTCTCGTTCATATTCTCACGCACCTGCACTTTGTCAAGGTACTGTCCTGCATCCGAACCAGAACCACCTGCAAACTGCGGCATCTCCTCTACTACATCAAAAACCTTGTTGGCAGATGGAGCAGCCGCTCCGACACGGGTCATTTTAGAGCTGCGAATCCAGATGCCTTTCGCTTCTTCTCGAACCACCTCGTCTTTTTGTATACGAACAGACTCAACGGTTCCGCCAGAAGAACGTTCCAACTTGCTCAGCTCCACCGCTTGCATATAGGCATAATAGCTAAAGAATTTGCCATCAAACTTATCTACATCCAGTTGTTTCTGGTCAAAATATTTAGTAGGATAAACACCCAATAAATCCATCGTATAATACCACAGATTACTCGTCCAGTAGCAACTTGGCAACCATTGGCTGAATCCGAGCGACATTTTCCAGGAATGCGGGGCTATCTGGTCGAGCGACTTGTCATAGAGTACGCTCATCAGCTGCGCCTTGGCTGGCTTGCCGTCAGGGGTGGTAATCTTCAGCGTCCACTCCTCCTTCTGTCCAGGGGTCAGACGGTTGCGGAAGGTCTTCCAGGCGATATTCAGTTTCTTCTCAGGCAAAGGACGGGCGATGCTCATCATTCGGATATAGCACTTACCTTGCTTCACGAAACTATAGTTCAGTACGATGCCCGACGCATATTCCTCCTTGTAGGTGAAAGGCAGAGTCACGATGCTGTCGCCCAACTCCCAGGCGCCTTTCTCCAGCAGTTTGTTGCCGGCGATGATGGAATATACGATGTGCGCTCCGTTCTCCGAAGAGCCCACCTGGATATAGACCGGCTTGCCATCACGAGGGAAAGTCTTCGCCGTCTGATAATACCATTCGGTAGTTGGCTCCACCGGATGGGTATCCTTCATGCTGAAGAGCGTGAACTTCTGCTGCAGGGTATCCTGTCCGCAGATTGCCTCCAACTGATGAACGCCAGATTTCCAAACGAGGGAAGAAGAGGCAGAGGAAGAAGCATATTCCTTGATAGAAACCGGTGCATTCGCCTCGGCATCCTTCCATTCGCCCTTATCAATGCGATATTTCAACCTACTAGAAATCGGCATACCACTGGCATTGCGGTAAGCGAAGGTCACCGTCTTCAGACTGTCTGTTTCGATACGCTTAGGAAGATTCACCGTGAGGATGGTTGGCTTGGTGCCCAGAGGCAGACTCATCACGCCCTCGTGGCTCTCGCCGCTGATGTCGGTAACGATGGCTGAGACCTCGAAGTTGAAGAAACGGGCGATGCGCATGAACTCGCTCATATCAGCCTCGTCTTTTCCTGACAAGGAAGCCTCCAGCGGAATTTCCACATCGAAGGTTCCGTCCTCACGAGTCACGCAACTGTCTGTCTTTACCAGCTGTCCGGCAGAGCCTGCGCCCCACCACCAAAGCTGGTTTCTGCGAGTCACCTGATACTCCACCTTGGCACCCTGCACAGGCACACCAGAGTAGGTCTTGGCTGTAGCCTTCACCACTACAGTATCGCCCCAGTTATATTTCTCATTCACCTTCGGGAAGGTAATCTCGAAGTTTGGACGCTTGTATTCCTCCACTCTTACATATTTTGTTGCCGTTCCATTCACGGAGATGGAATACAGTCCCGTCTGTCCCTCCTTCGGCAATTCGAAATCTACGGAAGCCGTACCGTATTCATCGGTAGTAGCCTTCTGCTCAGCCACCTGCTTCCCGTTAGCATCTCGCAGGATAAAATTCAGTTCCATGCTCTTGCCAGGCACACTGGCATCCAAGCCCTTCTTCACGATGTAGGAAATGGCTGAGGCATGCACGGTCTGACCCGGACGATAGATGCTGCGGTCGGTAAACAGCTGATGTTTAATCTTGTCATCCTTCCGTTCGTAATAGCGGGTGCGAGAAAGATAGATATCCTTGGCAGGCGTAAACTTGTCATTGCTGGTGGAAATCAAGACGTTTCCATCCACATTCTTGAAGTAAGCCTCGCCGTTCTCATCGGTAGTCAAGCGGGCATGAACCAGTCTCTTCCACTTGCCCGTCTTCACATCATAATCCCTGTCATAGAGCATGATTTTCGCACCCGGTACAGGCTGTCCATCGGTAGCATTCACCACTACATAGCGATGTTTGTCATCAGGCAACTGCTGGATCATCACCGCCAGATTGCTGACATAGAAGAGTTCTCGCTGCGGAGCGATGCCGGTATTATCCGAAGTCACCTCCATCAGATATGCACCCAGTGGCAGATTGCCACCGATTTCGATGGAATCCTTCACCGTTTCATAATCCGGCCGACCGTAGTAGTTGCGGCTGAAATCCTTCTGATGCAGCTTCGTAGTCTTCTTCAGGAGCATCTTATAGGTAGCCTCATCCTGCGCATTATAATCGTTATCTGCCGTAATATTGAGGCGGGAGATGCTGATTTTCAGGTTCTGGAGATTACGCACATCCAGCTGCACCCAAACCTTCTCCCCAGGTCGCAATACCTGCGGCATATCCTTCACCCGGAACATCGGTTCGGTAAGTCGCTTCTGCGCATTTCTCAGTTCGTTCATTCTCGACCATTCACCCCAGCGGCTCAGCGCATAGTTGATATAGTTGAGCTTATCCTGCGGTTTGGCATCGGTAGCACCTTCCATGAAGCGGAAATGCTCCACGGCAAGTTCGCCTGCCTCCGGAATATCCTGATAAATCTGGATGAGCGAGTCGATGGTCTGCAGATACTTCGATTTCTTCACCTCTCTCACGTCGTCCTGGCGGTATTTCTCGATGAGCTTATAGGCACAGAGACAAGCCGCACCCCGATTGCCCACCTTATTATAATAGGTGTACAGCTGCAGATACGCCTCCTTGCTGTCTGCCTCGAATCCGATGAGATGCAGCAGATCGTTGTTAAAGGAACTGCCATCCACGCCCTTCAGCGTCAATGGAACATACTCTGCAGATGTATGTCGGGCAAGAAGTTCAGGCTGTCCCAAGGCCTTCTTGAAGAACTCCTGGCTTTTCTTTTCGTTCATATCACGGTACACCTTGCCCAGCACGGCATATCTCACCGCCTTCAATGCGGGGTCGTTCACCTTCAGCACCTCTGCTTCCATCCGCTTCACGTTAGGCGTCAGCGAGTCAGCCGAAATCTCTTTCCAGAGTGTCATCTGTCTTATCTCAGCCGCCAGCAGCTGCCCGTAATCTTTGGCAGCCGAAGCCTTGGCGATGATTTTCTTCATCACCGCGATTTCGCTCTTAGGCTGGGCCTTCTGAGCATTGATTTCAGCTTGCTTCCACAAGTTGTCGTATGTCTGAGCCGCTACCTGCATCGTAGCAAAGAGGGCTATCAGAAGTGATAAAATGTTTCTTTTCATAAGCCAATTGTATAAAATGTTTATAGAATGATGATAATCATCAAACTTTTCATTGCAAAAATACAAAAAAAAACTGTTTTCTAACCCCGAAACTTAAACTTTTTACTATCTTTGCACCAAAATAGTATATTTTACCAAGAAATAACATTAAAAAAACAATGGCAGAAAAAAAGTATGGTCATTTTGATGACGCCAATCGCGAATACGTGATTACTGACCCAAAGACCCCATGGCCTTGGATCAATTATTTGGGTAACGAGGATTTCTTCTCGCTCATCTCAAACACAGCAGGTGGTTATTCCTTCTACAAGGATGCCAAGTTCCGTCGCATCACCCGTTATCGCTACAATGGTGTGCCGATGGATAACGGCGGTCGCTATTTCTATATCAAAGATGGCGATACCGTATGGAACCCGGGATGGAAACCTTGCAAGACACCGCTCGACAGCTACGAGTGCCGCCACGGCATGAACTATACCCGCATCACGGGCAGCAAGAACGGCGTGGAGGCGAGTGTGCTTTTCTTCGTACCGCTCCATACATGGGCTGAGGTGCAGAAGATGACGCTGAAGAACCAGACTGAGGAGGTGAAGACCCTCAAGGTGTTCTCCTTTGCAGAGTGGTGCCTCTGGAATGCTGCTACCGACATGGAGAACTTCCAGCGCAACTTCTCTACGGGCGAGGTGGAGGTAGAGGGTTCTACCATCTATCACAAGACCGAATATCGTGAGCGCCGCAACCACTATGCTTTCTACACAGTGAATACCGAGATTCAGGGCTACGATACCGACCGCGAGAGCTTCATCGGACTCTACAACGAGTTTGCCGAGCCTGAGGCTGTGATGGAAGGCAAGCCACGCAACAGCTTTGCCCACGGCTGGAGCCCTATCGCATCTCATTATATCGAGGTTACCCTGCAGCCAGGCGAGAGCCGCGACCTCATCTTCCTGCTGGGCTATGTGGAGAACGAGCAGGACAAGAAGTTCAGCGCCAAGAAGGTAATCAACAAGGAGAAAGCTCATCAGCTTATCGCCAAGTTTGATACCACAGAAAAGGTGGATGCTGCCTTCGCAGAACTCAACCAGTACTGGGATAACCTGCTGAACATCTTCACCGTGAAGAGCGGCAACGACAAGTTAGACCGTATGGTGAACATCTGGAACCAGTATCAGTGCATGATCACCTTCTGTATGTCGCGTTCGGCAAGTTTCTTCGAGAGCGGCATCGGTCGAGGCATGGGCTTCCGCGATTCCAACCAGGACCTCGTAGGTTTCGTTCATCAGATACCTACCCGTGCCCGCCAGCGCATCATCGATATCGCCAGCACCCAGTTCCCAGACGGTGGCTGCTACCACCAGTATCAGCCGCTCACCAAACGTGGCAACAACGATATCGGTGGCGGTTTCAACGACGACCCATGCTGGCTCATCTTCGGTACCGTAGCCTATATCAAGGAGACGGGCGACTTCTCTATCCTCGCTGAGCAGGTGCCTTTCGACAACCAGCCAGGCACAGAAGTAAGCCTCTTCGAGCACCTCAAGATTTCGATGAACCATGTTATCAACAACCTGGGTCCACACAAGTTGCCACTCATCGGAAGAGCCGACTGGAACGACTGTCTGAACCTGAACTGCTTCTCCTGGGACCCTAACGAGAGTTTCCAGACCACCGAAAACAAGGGCGAAGGAAGCAAGGCAGAGAGTTTGATGATAGCCGGTCTGTTCGTGGTTACCGGCAAGGATTATGTGGCTCTGTGCAAGCAGCTTGCCAAGGAAGCTTTGGAAAGCAAGGAGGGCGAAATAGCCGGTCTTGCAGAGGAAGATTATTTGACAGAAGCCGAGCGCATGCAGCAGGCTGTAGATGAGATGAACGAGGCTGTGAAGCAGCATGGATGGGACGGCGAATGGTTCCTCCGCGCTTACGATTTCTTCGGCAACAAGATTGGTAGTGATGAGAACGAGGAAGGCAAAATCTTCATCGAGAGCCAGGGCTGGTGTACGATGGCTGGTATCGGTCTGGAAGAAGGACTCTGCGATAAAGCACTGGACAGCAGTAAGAAACGACTGGAATGCGAGCACGGACTGGTGCTGAACAACCCAGCTTACACCACCTATCATGTAGAAATGGGTGAGATTTCTTCTTATCCTGAAGGCTACAAGGAGAACGCCGGCATCTTCTGCCACAACAATCCTTGGGTCATCATCGGAGAGACTGTAGCCGGTCGAGGCAACGATGCCTGGAGCCATTATACCAAGATTCTGCCTAGTTATGTAGAGGAAAAATATCAGACACTTCACAAGGTAGAGCCTTACGTAAACTGCCAGATGGTAGCCGGTAAGGATGCAGCCAAACCGGGCGAAGGAAAGAACTCCTGGCTCACCGGTACAGCGGCATGGATGTGGTATACAGTATCAGAATTCATCCTCGGCATCAAGCCAGATTATGAAGGTTTGCTCATCGATCCTTGTCTCCCAAGCACCGCTAAGGAGTATGAGGTAACCCGCAAGTTCCGTGGTGGCGAATACCATATCACAGTAAAGAATCCTAGCGGAAACCAGAAGGGCGTGAAGCAGATTACAGTGGATGGCACTCCTATCTCAGGCACCATCATTCCTTGCTCTGAAGGCAAGCATGAAGTAGTGGTTGAGATGTAAATCAGCCAGATCTCATCAAGTTACGATTTGAAAGTTCAATGTAACGAAATTCTTTTCATACCCATGCCCCCTGTTTTAGGGGGTATGGGTATCACAATAAACACTTGACGCCCTATTTTAGGGCGTCAAGTGTTTTATTTATCTGATAATCTGATACTTAACTTTTAACATAAGCACATATTCAACAGTATCAAGAGTAAGATTCAAAGTCTCTATCATTGACTCAGTTCCTCAATAACTCAGTTCCTCAGTTTTTTTCTAGGGGGTATATAGTCCTTATAGTTCAAAGTTGTTTTAAATTGTTATATATTAT
>SAMEA3387506__coassemble_1632_pt1 | contig 14067 bp, 10 predicted proteins | sample SAMEA3387506__metabat2_low_PE_002 | metagenome-assembled genome bin SAMEA3387506 (sample SAMEA3387506) | Felis catus | biome: Faeces | place: United Kingdom | collected 2012
CCTTCACGCTGCCCTCGGCAAACCTCGTTTCGATGATGTCGCCAGACTTCAGTTGCGAGGCAGAACGGATACTTTTGCCATCTTTCAGCGTGATGCTGTAACCACGTTTCAGCAACAATTCGGGGTCTTGTGCCTGAATGCGCTGGGAAAGAAGCTGCAGACGATGACTCTCGTTGAGCATCTTCCTTTCCAATATCGGCTGAATATTCTGAGAAAGAATCTCGAAATGGCGCTGGGCTTCCGATAGTTTCGACTGGACATTTGTGCTTAAACGGCTCATCAAGCGGTCGAGATAGGCTCCCTGCTTCGTCTTCACCAGCGAAAACTGGACAGGAATCGTGTTGTTTAATCTGTCGAGCCTCATCTTCTCCACCTGCAGACGGTGCTTCACATTCTGCACGATAGCCTCTTGCGCATTCACCACACGGGCATAAACCTCAGTAAGATGATTAACGAGGAAGGCGGCAGCGGCTGTCGGTGTCTTTACACGCTGGAAAGAAATCATATCCAGCACACTCTCGTCCCTTTCATGTCCTATTCCCGTGATGATAGGCAGCGGGAAGTTTGCCACATTCTCGGCAAGCGCCAGGGTGTCGAAACCAGAGAGATCGCTCGTAGCGCCACCGCCTCGGATAATGACTACGCAGTCAAACTGTTCCCATTCGGCATTGATACTGTCGAGGGCAGCTATCACACTCTGCTCTACCCCCTCGCCCTGCATCGTAGCCGGAAAGAGGCGGGTTTGAAACTGCAGACCATAATCGTTATCGGCAAGCTGGTTGCAGAAATCACCATAACCTGCTGCCGTAGCGCTGGAAATGACGGCGATGCGCTGGCAGAACATCGGGAGCACCAACTCCTTCTGCAGTTCGAATACGCCCTCTGCTTTCAGCGTATTGATGATTTCCAGCCGCTTGCGCGCCATATCGCCCATCGTATAGTTAGGGTCAATATCATCTACTATCCAGGAGAAGCCATAGTTCTCATGAAACTGCGCGTGTACCTTGAGCAGTACTTTCATTCCGGCATGAATGCGCTGTCCGGTGATGCGCTCGAAATTCGGTTTGATGAACATCCATCGGTTTCGCCAGCAGGAGGCATGCGCCTTGGCAATGGGCGTATTAGACCGCTCATCCTTCTCGATGAGTTCCAGATAGCAGTGCCCGCCGTAGCCCTCGCGAGCCTCAGAGAGTTCCGCTTCCACCCAATAGCTGTCGGGCAAGGACATCGAAATGACCTCACGGACCATGGAGTTTAATTCAAAAAGTGATAATCGAAGTCGTTCCATGCTGTTTACTGTTTAAAGTTTATAGTTGAAAGTTTATAGCTAGCAGAGCAAGTTTGCCCTATTAACTATAAACTATCAACTATTAACTACTTAATCGCTTTTCCCGTCTGATAAGCCTTCCAGAAATCAGGCACACCATATCCGAATACATTATCGGGATGATGCTGATTATTACCAGCCAATCTCACGAGTTTCATAATCTGCTTAGCCGTCTTCTGAGGCAAAGCCTGCCAGAGACACGCTACCATTCCGGCAATGAGCGGAGAAGAGAAAGACGTTCCGTTATCATTGATGATATTTCCACGGCCCGTAATCACACAGGTAGGACTTCCGTAAGCCATCACATCAGGCTTGATTCTGCCGTCAGCAGTAGGTCCCACGGCACTGAAAGCCGCATTCTCGCCCATTTCGTTTACGCTGCCCACAGTAAGGATATTGCGTGCATCGGCAGGGAAATTGATTTTCTTCCAGCTTCCCATTCCGTCGTTTCCTGCAGAATTGACACAGATGATTCCCTTGTCAGCACACATCGAAGCGGTGCGGGAGATGAGGGTAGAATTACCGTCCTGCTCATAATAATGATGGTTGGTAGACGCATCATCGAAGCCATGATAGCCTAACGAAGAGTTGATGACATCCACGCCGCAACTATCAGCATATTCAGCCGCAAAAGCCCAGTAATCCTCTTCTGCCAGACTCTCTGTGCGCTCATCTTCACAGCGCACCAGCAGATATTGAGCCTCAGGTGCCACCCCCACGAATCTTTCGGGTTCGTTGGCAGCCATCGTAGAAAGCACCATCGTTCCATGCTCCATCTCGGCGAAAATATTCTTGGATTGAGGAACCACAAAGTCCCTAATGCCCGCCAATCTGATATTATGCAGCGCCGGAATCTTATCCACATTCATGAATCCGCCGTCGAAGACAGCAATCATCATTTCTTTGCCCAAATGTCCGGTTCTATGCAGCCGCTTGCCGTTGAGCGACTGGATCTGCGCATCGGCAGCACCATATTCGCCTACTCCACCAGTCCAATCGTTCAATCCCCTGCGAACGCTACTTCTGACGCGCTGACTGACAGAATCGGGAGCAGAGAAGACCTTCATCTTCCGGGTGATGAAATCGAGTTCATCCAGTTTCCGTAGTTCCTTCTCCTTATGAATGCGGACTAGCAGGGTATTGTTCCACTTGCTTTTGCCCACAATCTCGATGCCTGCCTCGCTTACAGCCTGCTCATAAGCAGGAGCTATAGGCAAATCGGTAACATCGATGGGCAGATTCTGCCTCTTTCTGCGCTCTATGGAACGGGGAGAGAGAAAATCTGCCGGGCGACTTACCGAGAAGGGAGTGTGACTGAGGTCTTTGTCTCTGAGATAAAGACGATACATCATACACTTGCCTCCCGGATACGACACCATATCGGTTTCGGCGATGCGGGGCAACCGCATCAGTTGCTCAAAATTGCTAACCCTGTCTTCGCGAGCAAACAAAGAAAGAGCGGTCATTAAAAATGCATAAAGCATCAAATATTTTTTCATCATTATATCGGTAGTCCGGTTTGTTATTGTTGTTGCTGCAATATTTTTGTATTGCATTTGTTAATGAGTTGAATTGTTTATTCTGAAGTGCAAAAGTACAGAAATTGTACGAAAACACCAAAGGAAAAGGGAAGTTTTTATCATGAAATGCAAGTTTTTCTCATATACATAATAAGGTATCAGATATTTTTTGTACTTTTGCAGACAAGTAGCCGCTGCAATTGCATTCTGAAAAAAGCAGGGCGAGCGGCTATGAGGAAAAAACAGATATAAATGGAAAATAAACAAGCGACATTAGAATTAGGTACGAAGCCGGTGGGCAAGCTGCTCGTTCAGTATGCCTTGCCAGCGATGATTGCGATGACCGCCGCCTCACTCTACAACATCGTTGACCGAGTATTCATCGGTCAGGGTGTGGGAGCCATGGCCATCTCAGGTCTCGCCATCACCTTCCCCTTCATGAACCTCACCGCCGCTTTCGGAGCCGGTGTGGGCGTAGGAGCGTCTACTGCCATCAGCGTGAAGTTGGGACAAAAAGACTATGCCACAGCGCAAAACATTCTGGGTAACACAATTTCTCTGAATCTCATCATCGGTATCGGATTGAGCATCATCTGTCTGCTCTTCCTCGACCCTATCCTGAGATTCTTCGGAGCCAGCGACCAGACGCTCATCTATGCCCATGAGTATATGGTCATCATCCTGCTGGGCAATGTGGTGAGCCACATGTATTTCGGTATGAATGCTCTGCTCCGAGCAGCGAGCAAGCCCAAGCAGGCGATGTTTGCCACCATCTTTACGGTGATGATGAACGTGATACTCGATGCGCTCTTCATCCTCGTCTTCAAATGGGGAATACAGGGAGCCGCCATCGCCACCATCCTTTCGCAGTTGATGGCGCTGATGTGGCAAATCAAGCTCTTCAGCAACAAGAATGAGCTGCTCCACTTCAAGAAAGGCATCTACAAACTGAAGAGGAAACTCGTGGATAATATCCTTGCCATCGGCATTTCGCCTTTCCTGATGAACGTGTGCGCCTGCATCATCGTCATCTTCATCAACAACCAGCTGGTGCGGTTCGGAGGCGACCTCTCCGTGGGAGCCTACGGAATAGCCAATGGTATTGCGATGGTGTTCGTGATGTTCGTGTTTGGCGTAAACCAGGGAATGCAGCCTATAGCCGGATACAACTATGGAGCCCAGAAACTGGACCGGCTGATTCGCGTACTGAACCTGAGCATCATTGCCGCCACCGCCATCATGGTAACGGGCTGGCTGATAGCGATGTTCCTGCCTTACTACTGCGCACGACTGTTTACAACCGATAAGCAACTGATAGACTTGGGCATTAAGGCGATCAGAGTAGTGATGTTCTGCTTCCCGGTCATCGGGTTCCAGATGGTTATCACCAACTTCTTCCAGTGCATCGGAAAGGTGAAGATCAGTATCTTCCTCTCCTTGTCGAGACAGTTGCTCATCCTTCTGCCGCTCCTGGCTTTCCTGCCGATGATATGGGACATTGATGGAGTATGGTACAGTATGCCTATCTCCGACTTCGCTGCCGCAGTCATCGCCGGAGTCGTAATGATGTGGTACATGAACAAGCTGAAAAGACAACACCAAGAACAGCTAAAAGTTAAAAGTTAATAGGGCTTAGCCGTTTAGCAAGATTGCCATAGGCGGTTCATGCTATAAATTATAAACTACAAACTAAAGATTATGAATAAGATTATCATAAACGTAGGTCGCCAGATAGGTAGCGGCGGGCATATCATCGCCGAGAAGCTGGCGGAGGATTTCGGTTGCAAATGTTACGACCGTGAGCTGCTGAATCTTGCCGCCAAGGAGAGTGGATTCTCTGAGAAATTCTTCGAGCAGAACGATGAGCAGAAGGGATTCTTCAAGTCTCTCTTCCATACCCATCTGCCCTTCCTGAGCGATAACAATTTCTATCACAACGACTTCTCGCAGGAAGGTCTGTACAAGTTCCAGAGCGACGCTATCAGAAAGGCTGCCGATGAGGGCAACTGCGTGTTCGTGGGCAGAACCGCCGACTATGTGCTGCGTGATTACAAGAATGTGATTAATATCTTCATCACCGCCAATATCGACGACCGCATTAAGGCAGTGTGCAAGCGAAAGGACATCGACAGAGCCTCCGCCCGCAAGTTCATCGAAAGCCACGAGGAGCAGCGCGCCTCTTACTACGATTACTATACAGGCAAGAAGTGGGGACACAGCGAGAGCTACGACCTCTGCATCAACAGCAGCCATCTGGGAATCGAAGAAACAGAGAAGTTTATCGCAGAATTTATCAGAAAGAAGTTCGGACTTAGTGATTAATTATTAGTGATTAGTGATTTATTTTAGGGACATAAAATATTAAACATCATATAAATGAAGAAGATTATGCTTTTGGGCTCAGGCGAACTGGGCAAAGAATTTACCATCGCCGCAAAGCGAGCAGGACAGTACGTCATCGCTTGCGACAAGTATGACAATGCACCAGCCATGCAGGTAGCCGACGAGCGAGAAGTGTTCTCGATGCTCGATGGCGACGCATTGACCGCAGTGGTAGAGAAACATCACCCAGACATCATCGTGCCTGAGATTGAAGCTATCCGCACCGAGCGACTCTTCGACTTCGAGAAGGAGGGCATCCAGGTTGTGCCTTCTGCCCGTGCCGTAAACTACACCATGAACCGCCGTGCCATCCGCGACCTTGCCGCCAAGGAACTGGGTCTGCGCACCGCCAAGTATTTCTATGCCAAGACCTTCGAGGAGTTTAAGAACGCTGCCGATGAAATCGGTTTCCCATGCGTAGTGAAACCTCTGATGAGTTCAAGCGGCCATGGTCAGAGCTATGTTCACAACGATGATGAACTGAAGGAGGCTTACAAGGAAGCAATGGAAGAAGGTCGTGGCGACGTGAAGGAAGTAATCATCGAGGAATTTATCGACTTCGATTCTGAGTTCACCCTGCTCACCGTCACCCAGAAAGACGGTCCTACCCTCTTCTGTCCACCTATAGGCCACGTACAGAAGGGCGGCGACTACCGCGAGAGTTGGCAGCCATTCCAGATTCCTGAAGAGGCTTTGAAGAAGGCTGAGCACATTGCCGGCGAAGTAACCAAGGCATTGACAGGTGCCGGTCTCTGGGGCGTAGAGTTCTTCCTGAGCAAGCAGGGCGAGGTTATCTTCTCAGAGTTGAGTCCTCGTCCACACGATACAGGTATGGTAACCCTCGGTCACACCACCAACCTGAGCGAGTTTGAGCTCCACTTCCGTGCCGTGATGGGCTTGCCTATCGCCGGAATCCATCTGGAGCACATCGGCTGTTCTGCCGTCATCCTCTCGCCAGAGGAAAGCACCGAGCCATTAAACTACAATATGCTCGATGCGCTGAAGGAAGACCATACCCGCATCCGTATCTTCGGCAAGCCAGAGGCTCACGTAGGCCGCCGCATGGGCGTCGTACTCTGCTACGGCGAGAAGGGCGATGACCTCAACCAGCTCCGCGACAAGGCAAAGCGTCTGGCAAAGACTGTATTGGGAACCGACCCATACATGAAGAAATAAACATGAAAGAATTAGGAAGAATTATCACATTACCCAAGATATTCGACCCTAGAGGCAACCTGACAGTGGCAGAGGGAGAGACGCATATTCCCTTTGCCATTGCCCGTACCTACTGGACCTATGATGTTCCGGGCGGAGAAAGTCGCGGTGGCCATGCTCACAAGAAATGCCAGGAATTCATCATAGCAGCCAGCGGTTCCTTTTCGGTAACACTGGATAATGGAGAACAGAAGAAGACCTATCATCTCAACCACCCTTGGGAGGGACTGTTCGTAGATGTCAATATCTGGCGAACACTGGATGATTTCTCTTCCGGCTCATTGTGTCTGGTTCTGGCTTCCCACAAGTTTGAGGAAGAAGACTACATACGCGAATATGACGAATATCTTAGATTCATCAGTTCATCCCAAAGTCCTAATCTCTCAAAGACCGAGAATCAATAACGCTAAAAATCATGTTTGAGATCAGAAAATACAACGATGCAGACAAGGAAGTCTGGAATGCCTATGTAGAACATGCACGCAACGCCACCTTCCTTCTCAACCGCTCCTACATGGATTATCACAGCGACCGTTTTCATGACCATTCGCTCATGATTTTCCACAACAACAAGCTCTATGCCTTACTCCCTGCCAATGAGGACGGAGATGTTTTCTATTCTCATCAGGGACTCACCTATGCCGGACTGCTCACTACCGGACACGCCTCAGCAGAAAATATCTGTCAGGTTTTCGTTGCCATCAACACATACCTGAAGCAGGCAGGTTTCCGCAAGTGCATCTACAAACCGATACCCTGGATTTACCAGCAACTGCCAGCCGAAGAAGACCTCTATGCTCTCTTCAAGGAATGCCGGGCGCAAATCTGCGCCAGAAACATTGCGGCTGTCATCGACCTGAAGCATCCGCTGAAATGGTATAATATCAGAAAATCGGGCGCAAGGAAAGCCCTGGGAAAAGGAATCTTCATTGAAGAAAGTGAGGATTACGAAACGTTTTGGAGCATTTTAACCGAAAACCTGATGAACACCTATCAGGCTCATCCTGTTCATACCTTGCAAGAGATGAGCAGACTGAAAACATCTTTCCCTGACAATATCAAACTGTATGTTGCCCGAGAAGAATCTGGCAAGATGCTAGGCGGAACCGTTCTGTACATCAGCAGAAAAGTGGTTCACACGCAGTATATTTCCGCATCAGAAGAGGGAAAAAAGGCGCATGCACTCGATGCTTTGTTTCTGAATCTCATTAATATAAGGTATAAGGATTTTGATTATTTCGATTTCGGAACATCTAATGAAGAAGGAGGAAAGGTGCTCAACACCAGCCTCATCTACCAGAAAGAAGGTTTCGGAGGAAGAGGCGTGGTTTACGACACCTATGAATGGACAGTATAAAGAGAAATCCCGAAGTTCACACGATAGTGAGTTTCGGGATTTCTGCCTTTTACAAGAGTATAACTGTCACACCACGAGCAGCTTGCGCACCCATAACCAGAGCCTGCTCGATATCGGCAGTCTTGGAAGGACCACTGATGAAAGTACCGAAATTGTACTTCGGATCCATCTCAATACGGGCATAAGCCTCATGCATATTGTTCACAATCTTCTCTTTTTCGAGGAATATCACAAGGTATTCCGAGATGAAAAGCACCGCTTTCTCCTTCATGGTCTGAGGAATCCAGACGCAGCCATTCTCGGCAACCCCCACTTCACCACGAACAATACCCACATCAGTACCATTCAGGTCATTAGCCTCAGTCACCGTATCAGGATTCTTCTGGGCAATCGTGATTTCTGGCAGATGAGAGGCAAAGACCTTGGCTTCCGGATAAGCCTTCTTCACCAGCTCATCCAGACTCTCACCCTCCTTCGCTTCTATCACATGGCCACCTACCGATTCCGTCATCTCAATAAACTGTTTCAGCGTATCCTCATACTGGATACCCTTCACATCTACGGCAGGCATATCGAATTGAACATGCGTATTCTTGCGCAACTTGTTCAGGAAATCTTCTTTCTTCATTTTACTTTTCCCTCCTTCCATAATTGATGAAAACTCTTCTTGGCAAACTCAGGCATGGCGTGACCGATGCCCCAGGCATTCCAATTGCTGAAGTGCGTACAGCATTCAGGAACCAGATTGACAAGCGGAGCAAACTTCAGGGCTGTGGTGTAGAGCGCAGGACGGTCGAAGAGATACTTCATACCATTCGACATCGCCTTCTTCACAGAATCTGCCTTGCCCAACTTCTCCAGACTCTGGCGCCATACGTAAATCTGCGAACCCGGTCCTACCTTGGAAGGACAGACATTGTCGCAAGACAGGCACAAGGTGCAGGCAGAAACATTGTCGCTGTACTTCTGAGGATTCTTCAGCATACCCAGGTTCACACCAATAGGACCCGGAATAAAATAGGTGTAACTGTAACCGCCTGAACGACGATAAACCGGACAGGTATTCATGCAAGCTCCGCAACGCATACATTTCAAAGTCTGCCAGTGGTCCTTATCAGCAAGAATATCGCTTCTGCCGTTATCCACCAATACTACATGCATCTCGGCACCCGGACGAGCCTGGCGGAAATGAGAAGTGAAGGCGGTGGTAGGCTGACCGGTTCCGCAGCGGCAAAGCAGACGCTGGAATACAGCCAATGACTTATAATCAGGAACCAGTTTCTCAATACCCATCGCTACGATATGGAGCTTAGGCATGGAAGTAGTCATATCCGCATTACCCTCGTTGGTGCAAACCACGCAATCGCCGGTAGCAGCCACACCGAAGTTACATCCGGTCATACCTGCTCCAGCTTCCATAAACTGGTCGCGGAGATGATGACGGGCACAGCGGGTCAGGTAAGTAGGATCGTAGTTGCCGATTTCCTTGGAGATACCCTTCTCCTCGAACATCTTACCTACCTCCTCACGCTTCAGGTGGATGGCAGGCATCACGATATGGCTAGGCTTCTGACCCAGAAGCTGGATGATGCGCTCACCCAGGTCTGTCTCTACCACGTCAATGCCGTGCTGCTCCAGATAAGGATTCATCTCGCACTCCTCGGTGAGCATCGACTTCGACTTCACCATCTTCTTCACGTTATGGTCTTTCAGAATACCGAGCACAATCTCATTGAATTCCTGCGCATCCTTTGCCCAGTGAACCTTTACCCCGCGGCTCTCCAGATTCTTGGAAAACATATCGAGATAATCGGCAAGATGGGTAATCGTGTGCATCTTGATTTCAGACGCATGCTCGCGGAGATCTTCCCACTCAGGAAGTCCCTGCGCCATTCTATCTCTTTTCTGACGAACAGACCAGAAGGTAGCATCGTGCCAGGTGGTCTTCTCTACATTCTGCGTAAACTTCGCAGCTCTCTTGGAATGTTCTGTACTCATAGTCCTGCAGCTAATATTTGAACAACATGAATAAACTTGATCGGCATCTTCTCCTTCTTGGCGATTCCCGCCATGTGCATCAGGCAGGAAGAATCCGGACCCGTTACATACTCAGCACCTGTAGCCATGTGGCGCTTGATCTTGTCCTCGCCCATACGGGTAGAAACGGCAGGTTCCTCAATAGAGAACATACCGCCGAATCCGCAGCACTCATCCTTACGCTCCGGTTCGTGGATGGTAATACCTTCCACCATATTTAATAAGTCAATGATTTTGTTGAAAGGCTTGATGTGGCGCTCAGAAGGAGATGACAATCCCAGTTCGCGCACACCGTGGCAACTGTTGTGTACACTCACCACATGCGGGAACTTGCCCGGCACATGATCCACCTTCAGCACATCGTGAAGGAACTCCACAACATCCATGATTTTCTTTGAGGAAATACACTCGTGCTTACCCTCAAGGATTTTAGGATAATACACCTTTACGTAAGCAGCACATGAGGCAGAAGGAGCTACGATATAATCGTAATCCTTGAACAGCTCATCAAATGTCTCTATGACCTTCTCCGACTTGTCCTGAAAACCGGCATTAGCCATTGGCTGGCCGCAGCAAGTCTGTTTTTCGGGATAACCCACGTCTAGTCCGTAATGCTTAAGCAACTTGTATGTAGCCACACCCGCTTCAGGGTAAAGGGCATCCACATAACAAGGGACGAATAATCCGACTTTCATTGTTGTTATATTTATCTTGTTTGCTATTTGTTTATTCTTTTTATACATGACTAAAAGCCGCTGCAAAAGTAACAAAAAAATAGTAATAATAAAAGATTTTAGGGAAGAAATTATGAGATTTGATGTTATTTAACTGTAAAGAATTGCAGAAAATTTGGAATAATCAAATAAATAGCGTAACTTTGCATCTAGAAATAGTGTGTCTACCATTTGTGAACTAACGCAAATGCAGTTTAGTTGCTAAAAACATAAATACCAAGACATATAAAGAACAAACTTATAGTTATATTTAATGATGAAGAAACAGCTTAAGAAAGTCCTCGTTCTGGGTTCCGGTGCTTTGAAGATCGGCCAGGCAGGTGAGTTTGACTATTCCGGTTCGCAGGCTCTCAAGGCTTTGCGCGAGGAGGGTATTAGTTCCGTCCTCATTAATCCAAACGTTGCTACAATTCAGACAAGTGAAGGTATTGCTGACAAGGTTTATTTCTTGCCGGTGACACCTTTTTTTGTAACTGAAATTATCAAGAAGGAGCGCCCAGACGGCATCATGCTGGCTTGGGGTGGACAGACGGGTTTGAACGTTGGTACAGAACTTTACCTCAACGGTGTGCTCAAGGAGTATGGTGTGGATGTGTTGGGTACTTCGGTAGAGGCTATCATGAACACGGAAGACCGCGACCTCTTCGTAAAGGAGCTTAACAAGGTTGACCTCAAGGTTCCAGTAAGCCACGCTTGCGAGAACATGGAGGAGGCTGTGGCTGCGGCACGCAACATCGGCTACCCTATCATGATCCGTTCTGCCTATGCGCTGGGTGGTCTCGGTTCTGGTGTCTGCAAGACCGAAGAGGAGTTTAAGGAGATTGCTGAATCTGCCTTCACTTTCGCACCTCAGGTGCTTGTTGAGGAGAGCCTGAAGGGATGGAAGGAGATTGAGTTCGAGTGCATCCGTGATGCTAACGACCGTTGCTTCACCGTTGCCTCTATGGAAAACTTCGACCCACTGGGTATTCACACAGGTGAATCTATCGTGGTGGCCCCAACCTGTTCTCTTACCGACGAGCAGGTGAAGATGTTGCAGGACATCGCCGTGAAGTGCGTCCGTCACCTCAACATCGTGGGTGAGTGCAACATCCAGTATGCTTTCAATGCTGAGACCAACGACTACCGTATCATCGAGATCAATGCTCGCTTGAGCCGTTCTTCTGCCCTCGCATCTAAGGCTACCGGTTATCCGCTCGCCTTCGTTGCTGCCAAGATTGCCCTCGGTTATACACTCGACCAGATTGGTGAGATGGGTACTCCTAACTCAGCTTATGTGGCTCCATCACTCGACTATATGATCTGTAAGATTCCTCGTTGGGACCTTACCAAATTTGCCGGTGTAAGCCGCAAGATTGGTTCTTCCATGAAGTCTGTAGGCGAAATCATGTCTATCGGCCGTTCATTCGAGGAGATGCTCCAGAAGGGTCTCCGTATGATTGGTCAGGGAATGCACGGTTTCGTAGGCAACGACCACACCAAGTTTAATAACTTGGATGAGGAACTTTCTAACCCTACCGACCTCCGTATCTTCGCCATCGCCCAGGCTTTGGAGGAAGGTTACACCATCGAGCGCATCGAGGAGTTGACCAAGATTGATCCTTGGTTCATCGAGCGCATGAAGAATATCGTAGATTACAAGCACAAGCTTTCTGAATATAATACGCTGGAGGAGATTCCTGCCGAGGTATTGCGCGAGGCTAAGGTATTGGGCTTCTCTGACTTCCAGATTGGCCGCTTCGTATTGAAGACCAAAGATACCAACATGGAGAAGGAGGTGCTGGCAGTTCGTGCCCAACGCAAGAAACTGAACATTCTTCCTGCCGTAAAGCGCATCCCTACTGTGGCAAGCGAGCATCCTGACCTCACCAACTATCTCTACATGACATACGCTGTAGAGGGGTACGACATCAACTACTACAAGAACGAGAAGTCTGTCATCGTTCTCGGTTCGGGTGCTTACCGCATCGGTTCTTCCGTAGAGTTCGACTGGTGTTCAGTAAACGCCATCAATACAGCCCGCAAGTTGGGTTACAAGTCAATCATGATCAACTACAACCCGGAGACCGTATCTACCGACTACGATATGTGCGACCGTCTCTACTTCGATGAGCTTTCATTCGAGCGTGTACTCGATGTCATCGACCTGGAGTCACCACGTGGTGTGATTGTTTCTGTGGGTGGTCAGATTCCAAACAACCTGGCTATGAAGCTTCATCGCCAGTCTGTGCCAATTCTGGGTACATCTCCTGTCAACATCGACCGTGCCGAGAACCGCGGTAAGTTCTCTGCCATGCTCGATAAGTTGGGTATCGACCAGCCTAAGTGGAGCGCCCTCACATCAATGGAGGATGTCCAGAAGTTCATCGACGAGGTAGGCTATCCTGTTCTCGTTCGTCCTTCCTACGTTCTTTCCGGTGCAGCCATGAACGTTTGCCACGATGATGATGAGTTGCGTCGCTTCCTGGAGGCAGCTTCTGAGGTTTCTAAGGAATACCCAGTAGTTATCTCTCAGTTTATGACAGAGACCAACGAGATTGAGTTCGATGGTGTTGCCCAGAACGGTGAGATTGTAGAGTATGGTATTTCAGAGCACGTAGAGTATGCAGGCGTTCACTCTGGTGATGCCACCATGACCTTCCCTGCCCAGCAGATTTCCTTCGCTACAGCCCGTCAGATCAAGAAGATTTCACGTGCCATCGCCAAGGAGCTCAACATCTCTGGTCCTTTCAATATCCAGTACCTGGCTAAGGGTCGTGATGTAAAGGTAATCGAGTGTAACCTCCGTGCATCCCGTTCGTTCCCATTCGTGAGCAAGGTATTGAAGCGCAACTTCATCGAAACGGCTACCCGCATCATGCTCGATGCTCCATATCAGAAACCGGATAAGTCTGCTTTCGATATCGACCGTATGGGTGTGAAGGCATCCCAGTTCTCATTCGCCCGCTTGCAGAACGCCGACCCAGTTTTGGGTGTGGATATGAGTTCTACCGGTGAGGTAGGCTGTATGGGTGATACTTTCGAAGAGGCATTGCTCAACTCATTGATTGCTACCGGCTACAAGATTCCTTCTAAGGACAAGGGCATCATGCTTTCAAGCGGTGGTGCCAAGGAGAAGGCTTCTCTGCTCGATGCTGCACAGGCGCTGGTGAAGAACGGTTACACCATCTATGCTACAGCCGGTACAGCGAAGTTCCTCAACGAGAACAACGTGAAGGCTACAGCCGTAGGATGGCCTGATGAGGACCAAAAGGATCTTCCTAACGTGATGCAGATGATTGCCGACCACAAGTTCGACCTCATCGTCAACATCCCTAAGAATCACACCAAGCGTGAGTTGACCAATGGTTACAGAATCCGTCGTGGCGCCATCGACCACAACATTCCTCTGTTCACCAATGCCCGTCTGGCTTCCGCCTTCATCGAGGCATTCTGCACAATGAGCCAGGACCAGTTGCAGATTAAGAGCTGGCAGGAGTACGAGTAATCGCACGC
>SAMEA3387506__coassemble_4508_pt1 | contig 4687 bp, 3 predicted proteins | sample SAMEA3387506__metabat2_low_PE_002 | metagenome-assembled genome bin SAMEA3387506 (sample SAMEA3387506) | Felis catus | biome: Faeces | place: United Kingdom | collected 2012
CCGATATGGTCTGGGTTTCGGGGGCTTTTGTGTATAGGCACATCAACCGTTGTGGGAGCGCCCAACTGTTTAAAAAGGAATTTATAAGATGAAAGCAATGAAACCTTTTTATTTTACTCATCCGCAGTACGGAAAACTGAGGGTGGTGGTGATTGGAGGCAAAATCTATTACTGCCTGATGGACGTGAAGAACATCTTCAAGAAGTCGGTACAGAAACTCTATGAGACGATTGCTGACTCGGAGGGGGAACTGAAAAATCTGAACATCATGATGATGAAGGATATGAAAATCAAGTATAACCTCTTCTTCGAGAACCAGGAAATGGGGAAGGAAGAAGCGGAGGCTGAGAACGTGAATGCGGATATCAACTTCTGCGATGAACAGCTGGTGAAGGACCTTGTTGACAGGCGTGTTGCTGCCGAGAAGATTGCGGCAAAATGGGTAATAGGGTTCGTCAAGAGCAGACTGAATGATGCTGAGAATGCTTCGCTCTTCGAGGCGAACGGGGTCGACGAGATTTCGGATAACTCGCTGATTCTGCCTATCAATGTAAGCTATGGCTCAGGGTATATCATGATTAACAGCGAAGTGTTCGATTAATTGAAAAATATGGAGGTAAAATGGAGACAGTACATGTAGTGGCAATTAATCCTTATCGTAAGGGAAATAAAGGGAAAGTTTTTTCTTACAATATCGATACTTATGATAAGGTCATCGGATCGAAGGAAATCAAGAAGATGATTCAGCAGATTCGGGGTGAATTGCCGATTGACGGAGTGGATTTGAACGATGCGCAGGCGGTGAAGAAGGCGCAGGAGAGGCTCAAGAGCGAGCTGCCTTTCTTCTGTCCGCACTACGGCATGTTCAAGAATAATGTGCGCAGACAGGAGAATGCGATGCCGGAAAGCTTTCTCTTCCAGACGATTATCGATGTGGATGATAAGGAGTATGTGGAGAAGGCGATTGAGAAGGCGCGCGAGCTGAACTGCTCTTCGGGGATATGGAACGGATCGTTGCTGCATCTCTGTTATAGCGCTAGAAAGAAGCTGCATATCGGGATTAGAATGCCGGTGGGGATGACTATCGAGGAGACGCAGAAGGCGTATTGTGAGGCACTCGGTGTGCCTTATGATGAAAGCTGTATCACACCTGAGAGGATGATTTTCCTGACGGATAAGGACTCGGAAATCTACCGGTCTAAAATGTGGTGCGCAGTGCTGCCGGAGAGCGAGATACAGGCTCGCAGAAAGGCTTTTCTGGACCGTGGACTGACGGTTGACGGAAGGGGAGATGCAAAAGTTAATAGTTTACAGTTTACAGTTAATGGCAATAGCAATGACAATGTTCAAAACAATAGACTTTCGGGCAATCATGGCTCTGGTGAACTGGGAGAGGCCAGCGAGAAGAATCTGATAGCCTTTGATCTGTTCGTGCAGTCGGCTGGGCTTGAAGGGATGGCGATTGATACCGTTGGGTCTCGGCACTCTTCGCTCCTCGCTATCATGAGCGCAGGCGCTTCGAGGGTGATGAGTGAGGAGGAACTGATGAAGGTGGTGAGGACGAAAATGCCAAGCTACTATCAGGAGCCGGATTGCCATCAGCTGATACATGATTTCTATGCGAAATATGCTGACAGCTGCAAGCCGATGTCGAGGGATGTGATAAGGGTGAATGCGCTGGCGGAGCAGAAGGCGAATGAAGTGAAGAGTGAAGAACGAAGAGTGAAAAATTCAAATGCAGATGGTAATTATACAGTTCAAAGTTCATATCTCCAAGTTCAAAGTAGCGACGAGGATTATCCGGAACCGCCAGCGATGCCGGAGAAACTGCCGAAGCTGGTAGAACTGCTGATATCTCGGACACCGGAGGTTTATAAGCCGGCAGTGGCGCACGCTATCTTTCCACCGTTGGCTACTCACCTCTGGCAGACGAGCTTCCGATATATTGATAATGTAGTGCATGAGGCTACGCTTTCTACGTGCTTGCTTGCCGGTACGGGTGCAGGTAAATCGTCTGTGGATAAGCCGATTAGGTATATTATGGAGGATATCAGAAAGCGGGATGCGGAGAATCTGAAACGTGAGAAGGAATGGAAGGAGGAGGTGACGCGCAAGGGTGCCAACAAGGATAAGCGCAAACGACCGGATAATCTTGTTATCCAGGAGATTGATGCTGATATGACCAGTCCGGCATTCGTGATGAGAACTGCTGAGGCGCAGGGGCGTTTCCTCTATACTTCGCTTAACGAGCTGGATCAGTTTGATGCACTCCGGGGCAGCGGCAACCAGCAGTTCCGCATCATGTGTCTCGCCTTTGACCCCTTCAACCTCTTTGGCCAACAGCGCGTGGGCGTTCAAAGTGTGACAGAAAGGGTAACGATAAGGTTCAACTGGAATGCATCTACCACCATTCAGAAAGGGCAACGCTACTTCTCAAAAGTTTTGACAGACGGTCCGATAAGCCGTATCAATTTCTGTACCATTCCGGAGCGTGAAATCGGTGACGAAATGCCTGTTTACGGCGATTACGATGATGCTTACCGTGAGGCGCTGAAGCCTTATATTGAGAATCTGAACAACGCCAGGGGACTGATTGACTGCCCTGAGGCGTTCCAGCTTGCCCTTAAACTGAAGGATGAGAATGCGGAATTTTCACGCCTCTCTCAGGACCGAGTTTACGAGAACCTTTCCTTCCGTGCCAACGTCATCGCCTACCTGAAGGCGTGTGTGCTGTATGTGGCGAACGGTTGCAAATGGGAACCGGAGATTGACGAGTTCATCCGCTGGAGCGAGCGTTACGACCTCTACTGTAAGATGCGTTTCTTCGGTGATGCCATCAAGAGGGCGAATGATACAGGCGAGAAGTCGAGCAAGCGAGGACCTTCCAACATGCTGATGCAGTTGCCGGATGAGTTTACTTACCAGCAGGTGATAGACTTGCGTGTAGCAAACGGGATGAGTCAGAAAGGTACTTCCAAGATGTTGGGAAACTGGAAGGATCGCCATTACATCAGGGCTAAGGAGAACGACTCAGTTCCTCAATTCCTCAGTTCCTCAGTTTTTATTAAACTTAAATTCCGAAAGGAGAATTCATAGCGTATGGAAATAGTAGTAAAAAGAATTGCAAAGAAGAAGACTTATACGATAGGTCATCTTTATATCCTGAGCGATAAGGATGTGAAACGTACTTGGCGTTCGGGGGTAAAAATAGGCGACAAGCGTGTCTTTGAACATAGCTTCGATAAGGCGAAGTTGGACAAGGAGCATTACTTCTGTGATACCCTGGAGCCTACGTGGAGAAACCTCCTGGGTATCGAACTGAAACCGGAAGAGGAGGATGGACGGTACAGTAGGGTGTCGGGCAAGAAAGCCCGCAAGATACCGGGGCATACGGCGATACCGGAAGGCTCGTATCCTGTTGTTATCTCGAAATCGCCAAGGTTTAAGAAGTGGCTTCCGCTGGTGCAGGGTGTTCCTGATTTTGAGGGCATCCGCATTCATGCCGGTAATTATCCTGATGATACGCAGGGCTGCATTCTGGTAGGTGAAAATAAATTACAGGGTGCCGTCTTTAATTCCCGCATCTGGTTGTACAGGCTCATGAATGCCATTACCGCAGCGAGAGAACGGGAGGAGAGCGTTTGGATTACAATTTTGTAATGTTGAATGTTGATTTTTGAATGTTGAGTGTTGAGTGTTGAGTTATTAATTTTTAAAAACAAATTATTATGGTAAAGTCAGTTAATACAAATAAAGTAGAAATGGATAAGAAGGCAGCAATTGCTGTCGTGTTTGAAAACTCAGAATTCGGTAAGGTTCGTACCTTGACCGATGAAAATGGGGAGCCATTGTTCTGTGCAAAGGATCTCTGTAATGTACTGGGATATAAGAGAGCGAATGATGCTGTAGATCAGTTAGTTAAACCACTTGATACGGCGAAACGCCGTACATGGGTAGCAACCGGTCTGAAGAAGGATGGAACCTCGGCGATGCGTCGTACTCTGATGCTCTATGTCAACGAGAGCGGTTTCTATGCTTTGGTTCTCGGCTCTAAGCTTTCTACTGCCGTGAAGTTCAAGAACTGGGTTACGGCCGATGTGCTGCCACAGATTCGCAAGACGGGTGGTTATATCCCGGTGCAGCAGGGCGAGAGTGATGAGGAGACAATCCGACATGCGGAAGAAATCCTCCGTGCTACGCTCAAGGAGAAGGAGAATCTGCTGAAGAAGCAACGTCTGCAGATTGAGCAGCAGAAGAAGCTTATCGGTGAACAGGATACCGAAATCCGACGTCTGAATGGAGTTGTGGATGAACAGGTGGTTCACATCGCTAAGAGTGGTGATAACATCATCCAGTTGGAGAATCAGGTGGGTAATCTTCTGCCTAAAGCGCTTTACAGCGATAACGTGCTCGATTCCGTTTCCTGCTTCACCACGACGCAGATTGCGAAGGAACTCGGTATCACTGCCCAGGAGCTGAACCGCTCGCTCTGCGCTCTGCATATCCAGTATTACCAGAGCGGTCAGTATCTCCTCTATGCTGATTATGCTCACATGGGCTTGGCGAAGAGCCGCACCCGCTACAGCGCCTTCCTCGACCCGAAGAGCGATGGCAGACAGGAGAAGATGGGCAGAGCTTACACCCATACCTATCTCGTATGGACCGAGCGAGGACGAAAGTTCATCCA
>SAMEA3387506__coassemble_6150_pt1 | contig 3342 bp, 2 predicted proteins | sample SAMEA3387506__metabat2_low_PE_002 | metagenome-assembled genome bin SAMEA3387506 (sample SAMEA3387506) | Felis catus | biome: Faeces | place: United Kingdom | collected 2012
CTTTCCGCTAGTTTCTCCGGCTCTAGTACTGTTTCCGGTGCCGGTAGAGAAACTGAGGCTCAGATAGGCATTGTCGCTTTGATCTGTTTCTGTATTTTCGTTCTCTGAACAGGATGCCATTGCGCCTACCATGAGCAAAGCAGCGAGTGCCATACACACTGGGCGTGTCATCTTGGTCAGAGTAGATTGATAGCGTTTCATGTTTTCTTTCTTTTACTTATACTTCTTTCTTTTCTTATTTTCCCAGGTCGGCATTCTGAAGATTCAGAACCCAGTTGTTTACCTTGATTCTTGCATCCATGCTGTAGGTAGAACTTGGAGCTGGCACGTAGAATACCAGAGTGTAATGGTCCTGACGGTCCAGATACTGCTGGTCGCTCCAGTCTTTGCCGTAGCGGTCGCTGGCACAGAGTGAGAGGAACCAAGGCAGGGAGTGGTTGAAGATGACTTTGTTGATGCGCTTGTCTGTGATGACGATGCGCTTGTCATCATATTGGCTGGATCCGTCGGCAGCGCGACTCTTGTTGTCATCTTTGGTTTCGAACATACGTGATGATGACAGGTCGTAAACCAGCGCCTTTTCTACGTCTTCGCCTTCTACCTCGGTCTTGCCGCTGTGGTTTTCTACCAGTTTCTTCTCATAAGGAAGATAGGTGATTGCCTTTGGCTTTACCTTGTCGCCCTTATAGTCGAGTAGGGCAGCGGAACCTTTGATTTCTACATCGAAGTTTTCGGCTGTGAATCCTTCCTGGTCGGGTTCGAATGGGAGCATCACCACTCGGTATGTCTTGGTACACTTCATCAGACTCAATTTTCCCTGCACATCGTTTTCTCCATCAAAGTTGAGGGAGTCCTGTGCGGTATAGAGGGCGGTGAAGTGCTTGTCGTTAACGGATTCTTTTTCGTTTTTTTTGCCCATTTCCTCTTGCAGGTCGTTGATGGTAGAGATACCTGGGGTTAGTTTAGTAAACCTAAACTCGGTCTCATCATCACCTTCGGCTCTTGTTCCCATTGCAGCAGGCTGCTTGTCACGAGCCAGGCAGACGAAGGTATACTTGCCTGCTTGCAGGTCTGTGATTTCCATCTTATGACCTGTTTCAAACTTGTCAGCCGACTCGGTATAGTTATCTACGAACTTACCGTTCTTGTCGAATACATAAACGTTGAGGTTCTTCACCTCAGCAGAGAAAGCATCAGCCTCTTTCACATTATAAGTATAGTCGAATTTGAGCGACAACTTAGCTGTAGGGCAGCCCGTGATATCATCTTTCATGCATGATGAAAGAGAAGTGAGTGCGATGGCTGAGATGCAAACTAGTTTGCAACATTTGTTGTTGAGGAAATGTGCCATATTCTTTATCTTTTATAATCTTTTACTTTTACTTATTTTATATAGAGAGTGCCGTAGGTAGCGAATATCTTTGCTTCATCAGCTCTCTGTTTCGTTGCCTTCGGCATCATTATTATCTAAGGATGAAAAGTGCCAGTCTTTCGGGTTGAGGGTATGACGGCACGTCTTTGTATCTCCCACCTTTTATAGATGGGCGGCAATGTTAGTTATCTTTTAAGAATGTTTTCGTTTTTTTCAGAACGAACGTTTGATTGATAAACTCTCGGAGGAGGATTGCTCCCCCGAGAGTCTTGGTATATATATAAGTATTTATATTTTATCTTTCTGGTATGACGGAATATTACTTCAAATCAACGTCCTGGTTGTTGAGAACCCAAGGGTTAACAGAAACCTCAACATCGAGATAGTACAATGTACGGTCATCTGGACCACCATTAGGAACCTGGGCACCAACATTAAATATGTTCTTTACATTTAACAGGTAGATGCTGTTACGCTGGATAGTGTTGGCTACACCGAGATACTGATCTTTAATCTTCTGAACATAGTATGTCTTACCAGCGTTGAAGACCTCGATATCATACTTCTTGCGGAATTCATCCAGCTTAGCCTCTGAGTCTGGCTCAGCCTTAGCAGTTTTCAATTCTGCAATAACTGAGGCTGCGTCCTTACCATCAAAGATTGCCTTTTGATCTTTGTAAGCGTCGATGACGTCCTGGATTCTGCTATAGATAACCTTGTTGTAACGATAGAATGTACCATCCTCGAAGTCTGCATTTGTCTTATAGTCATTACTGAGCTCTACTGTGTACTCGAAGTACATAGAAGTTGCAGCATCACTAGAGTTGTTCTCGAAGATATAGTCCTTATGCTCCTCTTTTCCCTCTTCTGTTGTTACAGCATTGAAGTAGTTATAGTTCTGAAGCAAAGTCTTTGTACCGAATTCTGTTGTTGGCTGGAAGTAAGTGATACCAGTTGGAATTGAAAGGGTAGTTGCATCAGCCCACTGCTGCATAACATTTGTCTTGTTGGCAACATTTGAGATGGCATAACTTGTCAATTTTAAGCTCTTAACTGCCTTGACAGCATTTGCGTTAGCTTTCTTTTCCTCATCGCTAGCATTAGCATCTACAGCGTAAGGCTTAATGGCAGATGCCTCAGACTTTGGCTCATCAATACGTGCTGTGAGACGCTCGATATTGATAGTGCTGCTAACCTTTGCTGCAGAATTTGCATCCTTGTTGTCAGATGTGAAAACAACAGTATGGCTGTTTCCCTTTACGTCTGCATCGTTCTGGTTGAACATAGCGAAGTTGTTAGCTTTAGAGTATTCTGTAGCAAACTTGTTATTAGAAGTAAAAACATCTGTAAGTGGTGACTCACTTGCTGTGTTAGCCAGGAAATATACACTATATTTTGTACCTGCAGTTACATTTTTTACAGGAACCTGAAGTGTAGTCTTACCATTTGTGCCCTGTGTAGGATTCTTCTTTTCTGCCCACTCATCTTTGCTGATAGTGTGAGTGAACACAATCTTGTTGTTGGCATCAACCAAGTAGAATGTACCACTTGTTACATCAGACTCTGCAGCTGTTGCGGCAAGATCATTTTTTAATGAAGTTCTTGTACCATTGCTGTTAGGAGTCTGAATGGTCAATGTCATGTAGAACTGATCTACCTTAGCCTGACCTGCTTTGTTACCATCCAAATCATCATTACTGCTGCAGCTAGTGAAAGACAAAGCTGCGGCTGAAACCAAGCTCATTACGAGCAAATTCATTTTTTTCATAATCTTTTTACTTAATACAAAAAAAGTTATACAATATATTTAATTAATTCTTGTTCTCAAAATTAAGTTTCGCACATATTGGCACAATCCGCTGAAAACAGATCGTATTTAATATCATCTTTTAACTTATACTTATATAATTAGAAAGTACATACTTACTTTAAAGCGCCTGGTTTACCTTATCCAGGTTTTCCTGCGCCTC